>Ga0265293_10009903_pt1 | contig 13504 bp, 17 predicted proteins | sample Munlanlewell138R_FD_192505 | JGI IMG/M metagenome (GOLD analysis project Ga0265293, IMG submission 192505) | Leachate microbial communities from a municipal landfill in Southern Ontario, Canada - Leachate well 138R | ecosystem: Engineered > Solid waste > Landfill > Unclassified | place: Canada...
GGGGTATTAAAAACGTTAGCATCGAAAAAGATGTCGTCAAATAATAGACTTTTCAATGCGGTCGTAGGCACATCTGGTTTTTCCGCATGCGGACAGGGATGCGAAACCGCCGTCGTTTCCGGGGCAATTATTGGTTCCGGTTGGGCCGCGATCATTGAATCTAGTTCGGCTTTCTCAACAACATCTTGTTTCTTGCTGACCGCAACTGCGGTATCTGTTTTCGCCAGGGTCGGTTTAGTTACTGCCGCCGTTGTTTTAGGTTTTTGGGCGGTTGTGTCTACCGGCATCGTTTTTAAACCTTCCGGTTTCTTAATGGTTTTCGGAGCTGTTTTCACAGTATCCGCCTTAACGGCGATCTTTGCCGGTTCGGTTTTGATTTCATCCTTTTTGGCTTCTTTTTTCCCGCCACAAGCGTTGAACAGCAGAGCGACTATTGTGATTATTATAAAAAAACCTGAGTGCTTCATTTTCACTCCCCTCCTATTGATATTTTAACCGGTATCAACTTAAACTATCCTCTTTAGTAATAGGATAATTCATTATTTTTTGCCAGTTGTTGGCGGTGTTTCGAGGGTTTTTACGCGTTTATCAAGGTCACCAAATTCACGACCTATGCGGGTAATGGCTGATTGCAAATCAGTCAGCGTGCGTTGAGTTTCACGTTGAAATTTATTAAGTCTTTCGCTTACGTCATCCTGATCGGTCTTTAATTCGGTAAGCCGAGATTCAAGATCCATTTTTAATTCGGCGATGCTGGTATTGGTTTCCTCGATCATATCACTTATGGCCATGTTCGAGCTGTCCAGTTTGGCATCCATTTCCTTCAATGATTGTTGAAATTGTTGAATATGTTTGCCCCTTCCTACAAATTCAAGGCTGAGATCATTAAGGTTATGGTCAAAATCGACGATAGTCACGCTGTGGGTTGAGTCGCGTGAATTAAGGATATCCATGCGCGAATTTACTTTTTCAACTTCAAAGAAAAAATAAACTACCGCGGCTACCACAAGCACCAGAGCTATGGTCTTAATAAGTTCTTTCATTCAAGTCTCCTATATATTCATTATTCCTAATTTACAATCAGCCGAGATGTTTCGCCCAATCATCCTCTTCAGTCGGCGTTGGAGAAGGGATTGTCGAATGTTCTGCCGGCGTTCTGCCAGTTTCAGCAACCGGTTTAGTCGGTTCGGCGGCTGGTTTCTGTTCTTCAGTCGGTTTTAATTCTGTCAATAAAATTTTAACATCCTGGTGAAAGGTTGCAACCGTCTTTTCCATCCTATGGAGCAATTCTTCCATTAATTCCTTGCCGTACAGGTTATTGATACCCTGGAACAGATCATCGAATTTGGTTACGAGGTATTCTTTACAGCTTTCCTGATTACCAAAATCTACCTTTTTATCTTCCGCCATCCTCGTTAAATCCTTCTAAAATTATCGAAGTTGAATTTACAAATATCAATTAAATTGTCAATGCTTTTCTATCTTGGTTTACCATCTTTCCTTTTTTATATCTTCCCAGCGATCGATCTCTTTAATTATTTGGCGGCAGACTCCGCGGATCACGCTGTTCAATTTAATCTCAACGGCGGGCTGGGTGACTGTCATCTGTTGTAAAACCTGGCGAAATTCCAGCAATTCACTGCGCTCCAGTTCAATCGTCATACGAGTTAACATATTCGGATTCTCCTTTCTTGGAAAATTTTATGGTTGCCAAATGAGCGGGATTTTCTGTCCGCATTCACAATGATCGCCTTGCAGGGATTTGGTCACTTGCGTATGCCAGTTCCGCTCAATCAGGACTTTTCCGCAGGCAGGACAAAAAGTATCCGATTCGGTGTTCGTCAGAATATTACCTTCGTAAACATAGTGCAAACCGGTCGCGGTTGCTATGCGGCGGGCACGGTCGAGAATTGCTTTGGCAGTGCGCGGTCGATCATTCATTTTATAAGCCGGGTGAAAGGCTGAGAAATGCACCGGGGTATCGCTTCCCAACCGCTCGAATATCCAACTGCATAGCCGCTGTAATTCGGCGTCATCGTCATTTAATCCCGGAATCAACAGCGTAGTCAATTCGATGAACGTCCCACTTTTCCGGATTGCAAGGATCGCGTCCAGAACCGGGGTCAGTTCCGCCTGACAGCGCTTCCGATAGAAATCCGCATTGAATGACTTCAAATCGATATTGGCGGCATCGATCGATGGATAAATATCGGCAATCGCCTCCGCGGTTATATATCCGTTTGTTACCATAACAGTCTTAAGACCGGCTTTGCGGGCAAGACCGGCGATATCCAACACGTATTCGCCGAAAATCGTCGGTTCATTATAAGTAAACGCAATCGATGAACATTTTTGCGTAATCGCCGCCTGCACCAGTTCGGCCGGCGGTATTATTTCACTGCTCCCATTCTGACCGTCGGCGGTAGATATATCCCAGTTCTGGCAAAATTCACAGCGCAAATTACAGCCGGCAGTGCCGATCGAAAAAATCCGACTGCCCGGTAGAAAATGGAATAATGGTTTCTTCTCGATCGGATCGACGTGCACGGCGATTGGCCGCCCCCAGACCTGGGAAAATAAATTACCTCCCTGATTGATTCTGACACGACAGATTCCGCGCTGACTATCTTTCAGACGGCAATGCCGCGGGCATAGATAGCACTCGATGGTATTTTTATCCAATTGCCGCCACCAGCGCGCCGGATGATAGTAATTTCGTTGAACTGAATCGGATTTATTCACGTGAGAAACTACGCAATTACATCTCATTTGTCAACGGTGGAATTAATCTTCATAGCAAAAAACTTACGCTTTAATGCGGCGGTCGGTTTTACGTTCTCGCATTCAATTTGAAAAACTTTTTTCAAGGTGCGACGTTATACATTGGAAAATCGTGAATAGTTAAATAAATTCGGGGCGTTATGGTAAAAGTTAAAACAATTAAAAAGTCGGCGAGCTTCATAAGCTCTCTTTCTCTGACCAAAATCAACTATATCATTTTTGCAATCGGAATGGCGGTGATTTTAGCCGGTTATATTTGTATGGCCAGCGGCGATACTTCTAGCTTTCGTTCGCTAACTTTAGCGCCTATCGTTCTCCTTATCGGCTATTTGGTAATTATTCCTCTGGCGATTCTATATCGTAAAAAAGAGGATAATCTCCCTAAAGAGAACTGACCGACATTTAAAACTAATTATCGAAATTATTCCAATTTTAACCGGAACGGTTTGGCTTTTCGGTCGATTCGGTAGTCGTCTTTTCCTTGCTATTTTTATCCGAAGTTGCGGTCTCCTTCGAGGGAGTTTTTACAGGACTCTTTGCCGCCCTTTTGCCGCCGTAATCGTTGACATAAAAGCCCGAGCCCTTGAAAATCACTCCGGCTCCGCCGCTGATTTTACGCTTAACACTCGCCTGCCTGCATCTTGGACAGGTCTTCAGAGGTTCGGCGCTCATGCGCTGAAATTGTTCAAACTCAAAACCGCATTTTTCACAAAGATATTCGTAAGTTGGCATATATTTATCAGATTTTTATTAGTTACTAAACAAGATTACAGACAATGGCGGTTACATTAACGACGTCGTCCACACTACAACCTCGTGATAGATCGTTCATCGGTTTTTTCAATCCCTGAATGATCGGACCAATTGCTTCACAGCCACCGATCCGCTGGGCAATTTTATAACCGATATTACCGGCATTAAGATCCGGAAAAATCAGAACATTAGCCTGCCCGGCGACGGCGCTACCGGGCGCTTTCTTAGCGCCGATTTTGGGAATTATAGCCGCATCAAACTGGAGCTCACCGTCGATTTTCAAATCGGGATATTTTTCACACACAATAGCCGTCGCGCGGATGACTTTATCGGCAAGTTCGTGTTTGGCGCTTCCTTTTGTCGAAAAAGAAAGCATGGCGACGATCGGTTCGGTTTTGACAACCTTGCGGTGAGTATTGGCAGTGGCAATAGCGATGTCAGCTAATTGTTCCGCGGTGGGGTTGGGCATCACGGCGCAATCGGCAAAGCTCCAGACTTTTTGTTCATCCGCCGAAATTATCAGAATATCACTGGAAACAGTCGGCGTGGTCGGATCGCTTCCGATAATATGTAAAGCGGCTTTCAGAACATCACCGGTAGTCGTATCGGCGCCGGAAACACATCCGTCTGCAACTCCTTTCTCGACCAGCATCGCTCCAAAAAAAGTTGAATTGGACATTGCCACCTGCGCCATTTCAAGGGTGATTCCTTTGTGTTTGCGCTTCTCAAAATAAGTCGTGATGAATTCGACAGTTCTTTCGTATTGAACGGGATCTATTATCCGAACCTCGGCGAGGTCGGCTTTTATCTCGAGTGCATGTCGTTTAATTTTCTGCTCACCGCCGATTAAAATGACCCTGGCAATGCCTTCGCGCTGGATAATATCAGCGGCTTTTAAAACCCGCTCATCATGGGCTTCCGGTAAAACGATAGTTTTCTGACATTTTTTAGATTCGGCGCGAATTTCTTCAATCAATTTCATTTCATCTCCGGATTTTTTTTAATAATGCGGCTTCGACATTAGTCGGGACGAAACCACTGATGTCGCCACCAAATTTAACCAGTTCTCGTACCACTGAGGAACTCAGGAAAGTATAATCTTCATGTGGCATCAGAAAAACCGTATCGATTTTTTTTTCGAGGTGCCGATTCATTAACGCCATCTGAAATTCATAATCGAAATCGGAGAGCGCTCGCAGACCGCGAATAATGACTTCCGCTCCAACCTGCCGGGCATAATCGACAACCAGTCCATCGAAACTATCCAGTCTGACATTTTCATATTGAGTGGTACAGCCGCGGATCATCTCCAACCTTTCCTCGGTTGTGAACATGGTTGACTTCTGCAAATTGCGAGCAACCGCAATATAAACTATATTGAACAAGGAAGCCGCCCGCTTCAGGACGTCCAGATGCCCGTTGGTTATCGGATCGAAACTACCCGGATATACTGCTACTTTCATTTAGATCCTTATAATTATCAAATTGGTATCGCCACTCTTGCGAATTTTCAAATCATTTGGCCGGAAAGATGCCGGCGGTCGGTAGCGAATGTCAGTTTCAAGTACAATGCGGGTACCGGGTGTGAGTCGCTGAAAGGTCGTCAATAGTTCGCTGTAAAATGGATAATTATACGGCGGATCTGCCAGAATCAGATTGAATTCCGGTTTGGCTTCAAGAAATTTTAACGCATCTTTCTGAACTATTTCAGCCTGCGCCTCCAATCCCAGATTGGTTAGATTCTGCCGGATCAAGGCTACATTTTGCGGATCATTTTCAACAAAAGTACAAGAAGCGGCTCCCCGCGAAAGGGCTTCGATCCCGAGATTGCCTGTCCCGGCAAACAGATCGGCAACCCGCTGGTCGGCAATATCGCCCATAATCGAGAAAAGGGCGGCTTTTACACGATCCTGAGTCGGACGAATTGTATTCCTTTTTCCGTAATTAATAGACCGGCTCTTTAACAATCCGGCGATGACGCGAACCATTCTATAATTTTCGAGGATAAATAACAGTATTAATGGAAAAATCGATCTGGTCGCTACTGCCGACCGCTTCAACTCCCGAATTCAGAAGAACCTGCTCAATGCTCAAATTCAGATTTAGTTCGGCTAATTCATGCATTAAACTGATAATCCCTAACACAGACCCACTACCGCGGATTTCAGCCAAACGGGGTTTGGTTGCTTGCGGTTCATAGATGATTAGTGGTTGTAAGGTTAGATTAGAACGTTTGCCAGCCGCCCAAATTATTTGCGATAATGCCATATCGTCCTGGAAACCGATGTTACTGATAAGCGCTTCCTCATCATGGGCATTGAGAATTGCCATTATTTGTACATCGGGGGCGGCAGTACCGGAAATTCTTTCTATATAAAATACCCTGGTCGAATAAATTCCCGGTAAATTCTGAATAGTGGTTTTCGCGCGTTGTGCCTCTTCTTCACTATTAACGTATATGAGAAAACTAATCTTTTCGTTGGTCAACTTCAGATATTGAAGCCGGAAATCAATTGGAAACGCTTCCAGAATCCGACCTAACAATTGACTGCGTGCAACTCCGACCGCAATGTTCGGAAGATAGATTTCATCAATTTGACTTGGCGGGGGTTGAACTACAGCCGTCTCAACCGGTTGGCTCGTTTCAGGTGCAGGTGTCGCGGGGACATCAACCGTTAAAATCTCCTCCTCATCAGCCGTATAAGGAATTGAAGGCGTTGGCGTTTTCAGGTATTTATTGTAAGCCCAGTAACCGCCAACGATGATAATGGCTACGATCAGCACAAAACTCAATACTTTAAATAGAGAAGATCGGCGCGGCTTCTCTGAAGGCTGATCACTTTTTATTTCTTCCTCAACCTCTTCGACTTTTTCCGGCGGTTGAGAAGGATGTTGCGGCACGAATTCTTCAGATTCGGCCTGTTCCAGCATCTTCAGGTTTGCTTCTACGGTGGCAAGTCTGTCGATTTCTTCTTCCGGCTTCGCGGTGGCGGGAGTCGCCTGTAATTCACTGGCAAGTTGTTCGCCGGTTAGTTTGGAAGGACCTGCCGGAGGCGCAGTCTTAAAAATATCGTTGGATTCGCCGACGACTCCTTGGTTGACGGTTTCATCCTGTAAACCCGGTTTGGTGGCGAGGTTAATTTTAATCATAATTCGACCTCAGGTAAGAAACGGAATAATAATCCGAGTACGTCTAAAAACTGACTCATGGCGCCGGGGCCTTCACCATCATCCTTATAGATATCGATTGGTTTGATGGTCTCAAACGGATCAATGCATTTCAGATTATCAACGTCATGAGTTAAAACCATATTGTATAATTCAGAATCAACATCATGCGTGAAAAAGTAGAGATTGTCCACTATTTCTATGGTTTCACTGTTGAAGTTGCGCAGTTCATTAATCTCGGAAATGATTTTTTCACCATCTTCGCCGGGATTAGAATTGACCAGTATCTCATAACCTGAATTGTCGTTCAGAATAAACTCGACATATTGACGGAATTCGCCGGACTTGATAAAGAGCAGGGTGTGACGCTCTTCATCGATCCGCCAAATTGCCCATTTTTTACCGTTTTTTTCTTTAAAGAGTCTTTCAAGAGCATTGGCGGCACTGAATATATTCAGGTCGAAAACTTTTATGTTAAATCCGGCCGGCTGACTGGCCTTGTGGATGGCGCGTCCCAGTTCTTTGTAATATGAAATGGTTAAATAGTCCCGTTTGTTTTCCGATTCCCGATGTTTGAGGGGATAATGTTGTACGAACTTCTGATTGAATAATTCGCCGAGACGCTGTTGTTCATTCCAGTCTAAAACTTCGGCGATTTTGTCTTGCTCGAGCCCCAAGTCGGTTGAATTTACCGTAAGGTCGAATAATCCTGATGGTACTGACAAAGCCATAAAGCGATCAGGCACCGGCAGGTTACTGCGGATTTCCATAAAAAGAGACTCGAGCTGTGCCACCAATTCGGGATTTTTTAATGTGGCTGATTCAAATTTAAACGGTAGTTTTTTTTTCGCAACCATTTCGATCGAAATGGAGCTCTCATTCTTAACGAGCTGCCCGTACCGTACGTAATTCGAGGAGAGGCTTACTGCCAGCATTTTATATCATTCTCCGGGTTAGTGGATTAATTATTTCCAACTAATTTCATCGTTTTCAATATAGCCGTGTGAAGAATCAACAAAGGCAAAAACCAGATAGCGCGGTTCTCGGATGATTTTGTCAATCGGATCCTGGACTTTGATTCCCTTTTCCGTTTTAAGAACAGTATAAGGAGTATCCAGTAATGGACGCATCGCCAACTCTTTTGTCAGATAGAATCTTCGATAGTAAATATCGTTGGCAACCCGTTTACTGACTTCGACATCCAGGACTCCCTTAAAGTTCGGATCCTCTTTTACTTCAGGCAAACGCGTGGAGACCACATAGGCGGTGTCATTAGCCATCAATTCCGGATTCCATTTAAGAATTTTAACGGTGGTATCAACTACCGTATCGGTTAGTTCATACTTAAAAGCAAAATTGGTATCGAATGTCGCATAGAAATTTTTCGGTACGTCCATATTAAATCGCCCTTCCGGCAGTTTAATGGTTTGTTGACCGAAAAAGTTACTGTCAGCCCGAGTACTATCGCGCACGGCGCTGATAACTTTCATAGCCAGAACCGGATCCGGTAGATGAGTGCCAGCCATTTGATCATAATATTTTTGAATATCGTTAACAATTTTCATACGACTTCGCCCCAAATCACGAATCTGATTTTCTTCCTTCCATATCCCATTTGGGATATAAATTACGATAATCAGAATCAAAGCCAGAATGCCTGCAACGATATTTAATACCTTGACCAGAGTCGGTTTATATTCGGGGATCAATGACTGATCGGACGAGTCGGTGTTCACCTTCAGATTACTCAAGAGTTACATCTCCTATAATTCGTTCAAATGTTTTATTGCCGATACCTTTGACATTTAAAAGCTCTTCTAATTTATTGAATCTTCCTACCTGAGCCCGGTATTCAAGAATGCGATCAGCGGTCACCGGCCCTATTTTAGGCAGTAACATCAGATCCTGTTTGGTAGCAGTATTCAAATTTATTTTTCGTTGAAGGGTGGTTGTACTTTGGGTTGAAGCCGACTGACGAGGAGCGCTCTGTAACCTGGCATATTCGGAGTCGATTTGGCTGGCATGATATTTAAAAGAATCGGCAACAGCGAGTTGTTGGAGGCTTTCTTCATGACTGATCCTATCCGCCCTCGTTTTGTAGATACGCACGGTCGCCCCTACCAGGAAACAGGCAACCAAGAATTGTATCACAATTTTTTCCTGGCGCGTCAAATTTAGCATTTTTCATAAAATTTAAAAATTTTAAACAAAATCCTTCAAAATGTAATAGTTCTCAGCGAATCTTACTATAGCGATTTTCGGCTCTCATTTTTTTTGATTCCATTTTCAGGAGTTCCCGATATAAATCCAGCTCTTTGCCGCTGGCTTTTTCCGGAATTTCGACCTGAACTCTGACCATCATATCCCCTTTTCCGCCGCGCTGTAAATGCGGCAGTCCTTTATTTTTCAGGCGCAAAATTTTGTCAGGCTGGGTTCCGGACGGAATCGTAAGATTTACCCGACCGTTTAAGGTTGGTATTACCATCTCGGTACCCAAAACAGCTTCGGATGGCATAATATGCAAATCGATATAAATATCATCTTCGCTCCGCACAAAGAATTCGTGCGGTTTTTCTTCAAATATGACGATCAGATCACCCCGCGAACCTTTGCGGGGAGCGGCATTGCCCTCACCATGCATTGTCAGGTAATTTCCGGTGGTTACTCCCGGCGGCACTTTAATCGAAAGTTCCTTGGTACCCTGATAGCGTCCTTCTCCCCCACATTGCGGGCAACGTTGTTCGATGACGATGCCTTCTCCGCGACAATTTGAGCAGGGGCGCACATTCATAACCTGGCCAAAAAAAGAGTTGGCAATTTCGCGCACTTCTCCGCTTCCATGGCAAACCGGGCAGGTCACAGTCTTAGAACCAGGCTTGGCGCCACTGCCATTACAGGTCTCACAGACTTCCAGACGTTTGATTTTTACCTTTTTGCTAACGCCGGTATTGATTTCTTCGAGAGTCAATGGCATTCTTAACTTGAGATCACTTCCACGCCGTTCGGTGGTGCGCGAACGCTGGCGTCCGCCGCCGAAAATATCTTCAAAACCACCAAAGCCGCTGAAATGGCCGCCGAAAATATCACCGAACATAGAGAAAATGTCCTCGATATTCATACCCTGCGCCCCGCTAAAACCGGTCGAGCCTTTCAATCCGGCTTCACCATATTGATCATAGAGGCGCCGTTTTTCCGAATCGGAAAGAACCGCATAGGCTTCCGCGGCTTCTTTAAATTTCTCTTCAGCCTCTTTATTGCCCGGATTGCGGTCAGGGTGATACTGCATAGCGATTTTGCGGTACGCTTTTTTTAACTCTTCAGCTTGCGCACTCCGCTTAACGCCTAAAATTTCATAATAATCTCTTGCCATATTATTTACTTACAACGACCTTGGAATGTCTCAAGACGTGATTTTTATATTTATAACCTTTTTCAAATTCCTCAACCACAATATCCGGAGCAACGTCGCTGGCTTCGCGGGTCATTACCGCATGATGATAATAAGGATCAAAAGGTTGTGACAGAGACTCGATCGGTTCGACCCCCAGATTCTGCAACGTCTTCTGAAACTTGCGATAAATAAGTTCAAGTCCTTCGCGCAGGGATTGCTCTTCACCTTCCGGTTTTAAATTATTAAAAGCACGCTCTAAATCATCCAAAATTGGCAGAATATTGCGCAAGACTTCTTCCCCGGCATATTCGATTATATCAGCAAATTCCTTTTCGCGGCGTTTACGGTAATTATCATAATCTGCGGCCAGTCGCAAATATTTTTCATTAACCTCGATCAAGGTTTTTTCCTGCTGGGCAACGGTAGATTCAAGTTCTGCGATCCGGGCGGATAGCTTTTCTATCTCGGTGGTTGTTTTTTTGGACGAATGCGATATATCTTTTTTCTTTGCGGTAGATTTTTCAGTGTGCTCTTTATTTTTCACGATCTATTTCTCCTTGGATTAAACTCTGCTGACAAACCTTTTAATAATTCATAGTCGGTTCTGATTGTGCAATTCCAATACCAACCCCGGGAATCCGCTTCTGAGCCAGTCAAAAATGCGACCATATCATACGTCGGGGAGTTTTTATGAGACTTTCTGACATTCCTTATAAAATATATAACTAATCAGCGATTTTAGGATTCTGAATGACTTCCGTTAGCTTAATTTTTCTATTAATTGTCATAACGGCCGAATTTAATTTTTCTGGCAGGTCATTCCAAACAAATTGACGCGCTCTGCCATTAAAAGAAATTGCTATTACACTAAAATCTATTCGAGAAATCTTCGGATCGCTCGCATACTGCCGAGCAGACCAATCACACTCCCCAGACCGATCAGCCCGCCGTAAAATCGATAACTGACAATCGCCCGGTAGCCGGTAAAACTCTGCAGATAATTATTGAAAAAGTAAAATGTCAAACCAATTACGATAGCGGCTATCAAGGCTCCGATCAAACCTTCGAGGGTGCCTTCGATCATGAAGGGAGCCCTGATGAAATTATTAGTTGCACCAACCAGCTTCATGGTTGAAATGACGTTGCGACGCGAGAAAATCGTCATCTTGATGGAGTTCGAAGCCAGCACGATCGAAATCAATGTCAGCACAATAAAAGCCGAGACAACCGCAACGAAAATCAGGCGCTGGTATTTTTCAAGTAATTGCAAAAAGGTTTTGCGATATTTGACCTCATCGACGATAGAAAATTTCTTTATGCGGGCGGCGACTTCTTCAACACTAATTAAATTGCGGGCTGGTGGTTTCAAACTTATCGTAAAAGAAGGCGGCAACGGATTATAATCAAGTATGTCGAAAATATCTTCGCCGAATTCCAGCTTGAATTGCGCCGCCGCGCTGTCGGTCGATATGTATATGATTCTTTCGATTTCCCTGATATTTCCGAGCTCTTTGGTGAAATTTTCCAGTTCGGCTGAGGCGACTTTAGGCTGAATGAAAATAGTGATGTCAAATTGTGAACGGATATTTTCGACCATCACCAGGGTGTCACGCGCCGCCACGTAACCAAATCCGATGAGAATCAATGACAACGCAATAATAATAATTGAGAACGCGCCGGCATAATTGGAGCGCCATAAGCCGCGAAAACCCTCTTTAATCAGAAACCATAATACGATCATGTTGGGTTGACGATCTCTCCTTCATTAACCTGAATCAGACGGGCATTCGGCACCCGCGGAATCAGTGAATAATTATGCGTTGCCACGATCACGGCGGTTCCATTTTGATTAATTCTGGTTAAAAGGCTCATCAGATCCGAGGAAACCCGCGGATCGAGATTGCCGGTTGGTTCATCGGCCAGCAACACTACCGGTTCTTTCACCAACGCCCGGGCAATGGCGACTCTCTGCTGTTCACCGCCGGATAATTCTTTAGAATTGTAATAAACGCGGTGTCCCAAACCAACCTGGTTCAGAACATTATAAACCCGCTGTCGGATCTCCCGGGTCTTGTAATGTGAAACATACAGACTAAGGGCGACATTTTCATATACATTGCGATCTTCCAGCAGGCGGAAGTCCTGAAAAATCATCCCGACCTTGCGCCTTAAAAACGGTATTTCACTCGACCGGACTTTTGAACTGTCAAAATTACGAATGACGACCTTGCCCTTTTCCGGGAACAGATCCATGTAGATCAGCCGCAGGAGAGTCGATTTGCCGGCTCCCGATGAACCGGTCAGGAATACGAACTCGCCTTCGTTGATTGTGAGGTTGATATTTTTTACGCCGGCTTCTTTACCGAATGTGCAACTGACGTTAAAAAATGTAATCATTATTTATCATTTAAAATTTTCGACAATTTAAGTGCCGCGGCCCAATAAATCAAAGCTGATGATAAATGAGAGGTTTCTATGTTAGCACATTCCTTTTGTGTCGCAACGCCGGAGCGTTGCGACGATTGCTTTAGCTTCTTTTTATGCCGGCACTTTCACACTACTGGCGCTTTTTATAACTTTCGCTTGAAATCCTGAATTGTCCTGAATAATTTGCGGAAGAAAAATGGAGACTAAATGAAACAATTAAAACTTATAGCATTAATCATGGTTTTAGGTGTTTGGATTTTTGCGGCAACCGGTCCGCAATTCGATGAATTTTTTCGCGATCAGACCATGCGCCTCGATTTTTACTTCACTGGCACCAAAACCCAAAATCTGTTCAGCCTGGACGCAATTTATACAAATCCGGGGTGGGCTGGCAGTCAGACCAATTTGATCGATACGCTTAATCTCGGTCATCATCTCATCCGCGTTTACGATGCCGAAAGTCAGGGTTTGCTCTATTCGCGCGGCTTCAGCAGTATTTTTAACGAATGGCAATCAACCGATGAAGCCGCCCACGAAATCTGGCGCACTTTTCATTTTTCAATCCTGATTCCCTTTCCGCAAAAAAATATCACCGTCACTCTGTCCTCACGCGATCATCAAAATCAATTCATTGAAAAATTTAGAACTTCTGTCGAACCCGATTCGCGGTTCATCATTCGCGATAAAGTAAGTTCGGATTACCGATTGAGAAAGTTGATTGACAATGGGCCGTCAAGCCAGAAAATCGACCTGCTGATTCTGCCGGAAGGCTACACCAAAGCCGAGATGCGCAAATTCCGTCAAAGATGCAATCACTTTCTGGATGTTTTCTTTAATGTCAGTCCCTTTCAGGAATCAGCCGATAAATTCAACGTCTGGATGTTGGAAGTGCCTTCCGCTGAATCGGGAATCGACAATCCGCGCGAAGGCATTTTTAAGCAAACCGCTTTCGACCTGACCTTTAATTCACTCGACCTGGATCGC
>Ga0265293_10009904_pt1 | contig 13503 bp, 14 predicted proteins | sample Munlanlewell138R_FD_192505 | JGI IMG/M metagenome (GOLD analysis project Ga0265293, IMG submission 192505) | Leachate microbial communities from a municipal landfill in Southern Ontario, Canada - Leachate well 138R | ecosystem: Engineered > Solid waste > Landfill > Unclassified | place: Canada...
CCAATAATATGCAATATACGATCTTTATTTTCAAAAAATATCTCATATACAGATTTAGAAATAATTGTCTTATTTATTTATAAAAATGAGACTGCAAAGAAGAAGTTCTTTCACAGTCTCTCCGCGTGGGAGCCAATATATGTACAACACTCAAGAATATATATGAGTTCCAACGCAGAGAGACTGTGAAAAAACTAGGAAGTGAAGCTTCAGCCTAGCCTATTTTGCGGGATTCATCGTGGAGAACACTATTGGTTAGCGTTCCTAGAAGTCCCACTTCTGAGAGAAAACTAGAGTTCTTTCACAGTCTCAGAGCATTGGAACTAGTTAATGGTATATTTAAATCATTATTTGCTATAGATGTTGAGCTTGTAACCACTTCCTGAGACATTTTCTATGGAGTTGTGTGGTACCTTTTTTCTAAGTCCTCGTACCAAAGAGCGGATGGCATCTTGGCTCATTCCATCGTATGGCCAGATGGCACTCTCTATCTCTTCGTACTTTACAACTCTTGTGTGGTGGTGTGCTAATAGGTCCAAAAAGAGAGTCTCATTTTTGGTTAGTTTTACCTCTTTATCATCTTCATAGATTACTTTTTCATAAGCGTTATATTTAGTATTTTGCGAGAGTGCTAGGCTAAACTTACTCTTATCTTTTATAAGCTCTATGGACTTCTCTAGTGCTTCAATGAGTTTTTCTTTTGTTATAGGCTTTATGATGTACTTTACAAGTTGAAGCTCTACCGCCTTTAGTAAATACTCTGTGTCAGAGTGAGCCGTTGCTATGATGATTTGGACATCTTTGTCATGAGATCTTATATAGCTTGCCATATCTATGCCATTTAATCGAGGCATATTTATATCTGAGATGATGATATCGGGCTTATGACTCTTCCAAATTTTGATAGCATCTTTGCCATCTTTTGCTTCTAAAACCTCTTTGGCAACTCGACTAAGATACTCAACCGCACTAGCTCTTACCATCTCATCATCTTCTACATATAAAATAGTGAAGTTTTTTAGCATATTTTTCATCCATAGCCTTTGTGCGATAAATAGATTTTTGGCTATTATACTACTTATGAATATACAAACACAATACAGCTATGAAAAAACATGGACAACAACAAGTGAGAAAGATTTGCTTCGCATAATAGAAGAAGAGATCGGAGATGCTGACCCACAAGGCACGCTTTTATATGTAAAAGAAGCTATTAAAAATGGTAGAGTTATAAGCGTTGGAAGTTGTAGATTTAGAAAAAACGATACAAAGGAATAAAATGTTTCAAAATATAGATGTAGCAAAACTCATCATTAGGCTAGGCCTTGGCATCATGATGCTCTTTCACGGAGTTGATAAGATAAGAAATGGCATCGGCGGAGTAAAACACCTAGTTACAAAGGCTGGACTTCCTGAATTTTTAGCTTATGGAGTCTATATGGGAGAGGTTTTAATGCCTATCTTTATCATCTTAGGACTCTATGCAAGAGCTGCATCTGTTGTTTTAGGATTTACTATGGTATTTGCTATATTTTTAGCTTACGGCGTAGCTTTTTTAGCCTTAACGAAACACGGCGCACCTGCGATGGAACTTCCATTTTTATATCTTGTACTATCACTAAGTGTATTTTTTCTAGGTTCTGGAAGGTATGCTTTAAACTCTAAGTAGTTTTGAGGAGTTTTTAACTAGTTCTAACTAGTTCCCATCACTCCGAGACTGGGAGCCAGAGAAAAAATAAGCAAAAAGCATGTCACGAGTTGGATTTTTTAACGCTTTTTTTCGGTCATTGCGTCTAAAAATGCAAAACTCGCTTCGCTCAAACAGTTGCATTTTCTTAACGACTCCATTCGGTCAAAAAAGCTAAAATCCAAAGTGACAAAAAGAGCATCTAGCTCTTAAAATTTCATAAACAACAAAACCGCAGACTTTAGGAATACTAACCAATGGCATTCTCCACGATGTTTCGGGGCTCCGAAAAACTTGCCAATTTTTATGGATGTCTAACTTTTATCTTAGAGTTCATACTCCACCCCACAATAATCATCAAAACTACCACAACTATAGCTGGCAAAATATCATAAGCGTGAGTTAGATAAGCGAGCCATAATAAAATCGCTCCTAGTGGGGTTGGTATGCCTGTAAAATACTTACTTACCTCGCCTGCATCTGTGTGCAAGTTGAAATGCACAAGACGTCTGAGACCGCTTATTACATAGTAGATGCTAATAATTGAGGCAATGATTAGCGAGAGACCTGAGAGTGAAGTTGCATATACGGCTTGAAAAATTAAAAAGACTGGAACAAGTACAAAGGTTAAAAAGTCTGCAAAACTATCTAGTTGGACTCCAAACTCATTTGAGAGCTTAAACTTTCTTGCAATTTTGCCATCAAAGATATCAAAAGCACCACCAATCCATGCTAAAATGATGGCTAAAACAAAGTTGTTTTGAGTGATAAAGTAAGTGGCAAGAAGTCCTGCTGTAATATTTACAAAGGTAAAAAGATTTGCAAGGTTGAAGTGAGAGCTTGGATTGTAGAGAAATTTCATAAAAAGCCTTGAGCTAAATTTAGGTGTAATTATATCTCTTAAAACGCTTTTAATCAAACTATTTATATGAAAAAAGTACTTAAAGCTTTATTGATAACATTTATCATTATTAAGATGCTTTTAAATTAAAAAAGACTATCCTTGTGAATATAAAAAATTAAAATTAAGAACATAGATGAAAACATTAATAGATTGTCAAAAAAATGAAAAAGTAAGAGTAGTAAAGCTTCATGCTCCAAAAGAGTTAAAACAGAGGCTAATCTCTTTTGGCATTATGAAAGAGGCGATTTTAGAAGTTATAGAGTACGCGCCTGCAAAATCTACCATAAAGATAAAGGCTGGCAAGATGAGTCTAGCCCTAAGAGCAAAAGAAGCCCAATTTATAGAAGTGGAGTCAATATGAACATAGAACAAGACAAGGCTTGTCCAGTTATAGCAAAGCACCTAAAGATTGCACTTGTGGGTCAGCCAAATGTTGGTAAGAGTATGCTTATCAACTCAGTATCAAATGCACATCTTCATGTAGGAAACTTCTCTGGTGTGACTGTAGATAAGACTGAGGTTTTATTTGACTATAAGGACTACCACTTTACGGTGGTTGATTTGCCCGGAACTTACGCATTTACGGACTACTCTATAGAAGAGAGAGTAACTCATAACTACCTTAGCGGTGGCGGATATGACCTGATTATAAATGTAGTGGACTCTACAAACCTAGAGAAAAACCTACAGCTCACTTCTGAGCTTATGAGCATGAATAAAGATATAGTTATAGCGCTAAATATGAGTGATGAGGCGGAAAAAGAGGGAATAGAGATAGATGCAGACTATATGTCTGAGCTTCTTGGCATCCCTTGTATAAAGACCTCTGCAGTTACAAAAAAGGGAATAGCAGAACTCTTAGATGCGATAGTAAAAGTTGGCTCGCAGACAAGACAAGAGTCAAAACTTATCTTTAGTGAAGCAGTTGAAGAGGAGATTTCAAAGATAGTTGCCTGCTTGCAAAAACATAAACATGAAGCCCCAAACTCATATAGAAACATAGCTATAAACCTTTTAAAAAACAATAAAAAAACCTATGCAAGGCTTCATGATAATCCTATCTGGATAGAGCTTCAACCCATCCTTATAGATGCTATAAAGCATATAGAATTACACCACGATAGTGATGATATTAAAGAGGCTTTTGCAGAAGAGTATGTTGCCTTTAACAGAGGTATCATTGCAGAAGTTGTAAAAACATCAATGGTAAATGAGGAAAAAACAACCACTCAAAAGATAGATGATATCTTGATTCATCCACTCTTTGGCATCCCGATATTTCTCTTTCTTATGTGGGGGCTTTTTCAGCTTACTTTTGAAATTGGCTCTATACCGATGGATTGGATGGAGGCCTTTTTTGGCTGGTTAGGCGACACAGTAGGTGCTACCATTGCAAATGAAGATATCCGTTCACTTATAGTCGATGGTGTGATTGCCGGTGTTGGAGCTGTTGTTTTGTTTGTTCCAAATATCATTATACTTTTTATTGGAATAGCACTCTTAGAGAGTACTGGTTATATGTCAAGAGTCGCTTTTTTATTAGATGGTTTTTTTCATAAGTTTGGACTTCATGGTCAATCTTTTATCCCTCTTGTGACTGGTTTTGGATGCTCCATTCCAGCTTATATGAGTGCAAGGATACTCAAAAATGATAGAGATAGACTGTTAACTCTTTTTATCATAGGATTTATGAGTTGTGGGGCTAAACTTCCTGTTTATGTCCTTTTTGCAGGCGCTTTTTTCTCAGCTGAGATGGCTGGAAATGTTCTGTTTGCTATCTATATAGGCGGTGCATTTCTTGGGCTTATCGCTGCAAAGATTTTAAAACTAACTGCATTTAAGGGTGCAGATGAACCTTTTGTTATGGAGATGCCAAAGTATAGACTTCCCTCAGTAAAGCTTATCTGGCACACAGTTTTAACAAAAACCATGATGTATCTTAAAAAAGCGGGTACATTTATAGCAGCGGCATCTATGCTTATCTGGTTTTTGAGTAATTATCCGCACAACCTAGAGTTAAAAGAGGAATTTACAACTAAGATAGAGTTGGCAGCTACAGAGGAGACAAAAAATAAATTAAAAAATGAGCTTTCAGTTTTACACCTAGAGCAGAGTTATTTGGGAACTATTGGAAAGTTTTCAGAGCCTCTTTTTGCACCTTTAGGTTTTGACTGGAGAATGAGCGTTGCTCTTCAGACTGGCCTTGCAGCTAAAGAAGTTGTAGTCTCAACTCTTGGGGTTTTATATGCCCTAGGCGATGAGGTAGATGAAGAGAGTAGCTCACTAGTAGATGCTATAAGTAAAAATATATCTTTTGCCTCAGCTGTTGCTTTTATAGTTGTAATCATGATTTACCTTCCATGTTTGGCAGCATCTATAGTCTTTACCCGTGAAGCTGGTGGTATAAAGTACTTTATTTATCTCTTTACTTTTACTTCTATTGCGGCTTATTCGCTAGCATTTGTAGCGTATAATATCGCTTTACTGTTTTCGTAATTATCTATTGATTTTACGCATTAAAACGAACTAGTCCGTTTTAATGGCAGGGACAAGTTGTCCCTTGCAACCCCATTAGCATGGAGTATGCCATTGGTTAGCATACCTAAAAGCTACGAAAATAATTTCGAGAATTATGATGTATTTACGCACTTTTTTTACAAAAATGAGCAAGAAAATTATTCATTAGTTTAAATAGGATAAAATTTCGCCATGAAAAAAATATTAATGATTGAAGACGATTTAGAATTAGCAGAGATTTTGACTGAATATCTTGAGCAGTTTGATTTTGAGGTTATTACAGAAGATGATCCATTTAAAGCAGTGAGCATACTAAAGTTAGAGAAGTATGACTTAGTTATATTAGACCTTACTCTTCCTGGGATGGATGGGCTTGAGGTTTGTGAGGCGATTCGTGAGAGGCAAGATATCCCAATAATTATCTCCTCAGCTAGAAGTGATGTAACAGATAAGGTAAAAGCCTTAGAACTCGGCGCCGATGACTACCTGCCAAAACCTTATGATCCAAGAGAGCTTGAAGCTAGAATCCACTCAGTTTTAAGAAGGTATGCTGCAAAGTCAGAAGCAAAAGAGGAATCAAAGAGCGATTTTAGATGCGATATGTCTTCTATGATGATAACTTATAAGGGCAGAAACATAGACCTTACAAACGCAGAGTTTGGCATCCTTGCATATATGATAGCAAAACAAGGGCTTGTAGTCTCAAGAGAAGATTTAATCCACAATGTAAATGCAATAAATGAAGACTCATCAAACAAAAGCATAGATGTAATGGTTGGCAGAATCAGAAATAAACTAGGCGATAAAACCCTTATAGAGTCAGTTCGTGGCGTTGGATATAAACTACTTAAATAATAAAAATTGATAATTTTTTCTCTTAACTCTAAGTAAAGCTTTTTTTAAAGAGAGGTAAACTTTTGTGAGAGAAATTTAGTAAAGAAAAACATCGCATCCTTGCTGTATATGTTCTTCACTAAGGAGACAATATTGCGTAAACACGCCGTTTTACTAACTGTGCTCTTTGCACTAACTGTTACCATCTTTAGCGTTAGTGCAGTTTTTTGGGAATTTTATAAGCTAAATAAAACTCAATATATAGAACAAATCTTTACAAAACATGAAACTATAAATCAAATTTATCGCGAGCATCTACAAAAAAATACTTCACAAATTATGCTTGAAGCAAATCTGGCAGTATATAAATTTGTTTTAGAAAAAGATGAAAGAGATAAAAAGAGAATCACAAAATATGCAAAGATCCTAAAGCAAAGGAACTTTACAAGAGTAGATGAAGCCATTATGCTTAATAATCAAGGGCTCTACACTCAAAAGGTTACTCGTGACTTTAGAATCTCGATGCTTGAATATGCAAAGAGAATATACTTCTATATAGAGTCACCTTTGGGAGTTGCACTTATTGAAGATGAAGAGCTAAAGCCATATACTTACTACTCTATCGCCTACTCTTATCTGACTATTGTTTTAATAATTTTTATCTCATTTATGCTGATACTTCAAAGACTAAGACCACTAATAAGGCTTAGAAGGAAGATAGCACTTTTTGGAAATGGGAATATGAATATCTCATTTAAAACCTCTGGAAGTGATGAGATAGCACTTGTATCAAATGAACTAGAATTTACAAGAGAGAAGATAAATACACTCCTAGATGCAAGAACCCTCTTTTTAAGAAACCTTATGCATGAGTTAAAGACTCCCATAGCAAAGGGAACAATAGCTACTCAGATGCTTAGTACTCAAAAAGAGAGAGATAGATTTAGCTCTATCTTTGGAAGGCTAGAGACTTTAGTGGAGGAGTTTGCGCTTATTGAAGAGGTAACTAGTATTAGCGATAAGAGCAATTTTAATGAGTATAGGCTTGTAGATATTATAGATGGTGCAATAGATATGGCGATGGTGGATAGAGAGTGTGTGGATATAGATGTAGATGCTAGCGTTAAGGTGCAAGCAAATTATAGACTCTACACAACTGCTATAAAAAATATGATAGATAATGGTATAAAATACTCAACAGATTCTCATATAAAAATAGTTATGAAAAATGGCGAGTTATGCTTTGAGAGCGTTGGAAAGTGTATAGCGCATCCACTACAATACTACATAGAACCATTTACAAAAGACAATCCATCTAAAAATAGTTTTGGACTAGGTCTCTACCTCGTTGACTCAATACTCAAGGTACATGACAAGGTTTTAGCGCACGAATATGAAAATGGTATCAACCGCTTTATATTTGCGTAAGCTTGTATATGTAAACTAATGCAATGAGTAAATTAGATAAAAATATAAGAGCCTTGCTAATAGTTCTTTTTGCTTTTAGTTTTTTTGTTTTTGGTTGGCTTAGCCACTCTGCGTATGAGCCAGGAAAGAGAATAGAGAAGCCATCCGTCTTAGATGAGATAAAAAAAACAAAAGTACTTAATGTTGTTTTGTTAAATGCACCATCAACCTATTATATAGGCGTAGAAGGACCACAAGGCTTTGAGTATGACTTGCTAAGTGCTTATGCCGAACATTTAGGTGTAAAGCTAAATATAACAACTGCAAATACAATTAAAGATGCTATTAGACTCTCAAAGCTTCCTCACATTCATATAACCTCTGCATCTTTAGCCAAAACGAAAGATAGAGAAAAAATTTTTAACTTTGGTCCCTCATATTTTGAAGTTCAAGAGCAAGTTGTTTGTAACCGTGGGATGATTATTGGTGGGAATTTCCCGCGCAATATAGAAGATTTAGCAGGACTTAGCATAAAAGTTGGGGAGGAGACAAGTTACAGTGAAACTTTGCGCTCACTTCAGGCAGATGGCTTTGATATAAATGTATCTTTTGATACTGAACTCTCAACCGAAGAGCTACTAGAACAAGTTGCATCTCATGAGATAGATTGTACAGTTGCAGATTCAAATATATATGCACTAAATCAAAGATATATGTCGGAGATTGAGTCAGCATTTATCATAAGTGAAAGAGAGCAGTTGGCGTGGGTTCTTGCGCCGAATTCTAAAAAACTTGAAGCTGATATGTACTCATGGCTTAACAAATATAACCAGAGTGGTAAATTAGCCCAACTAAAAGACCACTACTACAGTTATGTGCTTTTCTTTGACTACTATGATAACACAATGTTTTATAAGAGAGTAAAATCAAGACTTCCAACTTATAAAGAGTACTTTGTTAAATATGGAGAGATGTATGCTATACCATGGAGACTATTAGCTGCGCAATCCTATCAAGAATCGCACTGGAATCCTAAAGCAAAGAGCTTTACAGGGGTTCGTGGTTTGATGATGCTAACACTAAAAACAGCAAAACTTTTAGGCGTAAAAAATCGCCTTGATCCAAGAGAGAGTATAAAAGGCGGAGCTAAACATCTAAACCAGATGCTAAAGAGTGTTCCAGAAGGAGTAGAAGGAGAAAACCGTTTAAAGTTTGCACTAGCTGCATATAATGTGGGTATGGGTCATATAGTAGATGCGCAAACATTAGCAGAAAAAATGGGGTTAGACAAAAATATCTGGAGTGATTTGAAAAAAGTTTTACCACTTTTGTCTCAAAAAAAGTACTATAAAACTCTAAAACACGGTTATGCTAGAGGAAGTGAGCCTGTTAGATATGTTGATTCAATCTATGATTATAAAGATATTTTACAAAATATAAATGAAGAAACTAAAGAGACAATAGAGCAGGAAATAGAAGAAGAGCAGTAGAGTGTAAAAGAAGGCTTCTCCTTTTACAAACTAACTATAAAGTGTTGCCTTCTTTGCCATCAGAGAGTGAAGTTAAAAAGCTCTCCATATCATACTTGACTCTGTACTCAGGTGTCATGATATGGATTAGTATATCACTAAGATCTATAACGACCCAGTCCTCACTCTCATCAACATGTACAAAAGTCTCAGTTGGCTTTAGGTCAGTTTTTATGTGGTTTAAAAGCGCAGTTGTGTGTTTTGAGCTTAGTGATGAAGCTATAATTGCATACTCTACAAAGTAATTTTTTTCTCTTAGGTCAAAGACTTCTATTGACTCTGCCTTGTTCTTATCTAGTGAGTTTACTATTTTTTCTATTCTTGATTGCATTTTTTTCCTTGGTAAAATTTTATTATCTCATCTGCACATTTTGATGGCAGTTTTGTTATGTCTAAATCTTCTCTTAACATAGTTGATGAGACATCTATATCAATGTTAAGTCTTAAATAACTCTCTGGTATATCTACACTATCTCTTGATGCCACAATAAATGTAACTAAACTATTTAGCTCATCAAAACTCGTCCATTTACTTAGTGAGGAGAGATTATCCGCGCCTATGACTAAGTATATCTTCTTATAACTTTTTAGAAGATGTTTTACACTCTCTATACTTGGAACTTTTTTGTTTTGTCTAACTTCGAAGTCACTGACTTCAACCTTATTTGAGTCACTAAAAATCTTTTTTAGCCATTTTAGCCTCAACTCTGAGGGTGCAAAGAAATGCGATTTAAAAGGATTTAGATATGTAGGCATTACTACTACTTTGTCAATCCCTTCTATCTCCAAAAGAGCTTTTACAAGAGCCTCGTGAGCGATGTGAGGTGGATCAAAAGAGCCGCCAAAAAGTGCAATAGTTTCCATAGACTTGTCCAAATTTAAAGCGAATTATAGCTAATTTTGGATAAAATAATTTGATTTTTTTAATTTTAGGAATTATATATGGCGCTTAAGATAGCAATAAATGGATTTGGTAGGATTGGCCGCTGTGTTACGCGCATAGCAGCTAGTAGAGATGATGTCCAAATTGTAGCAATAAATGACCTAGCTACAATTGACATGATGCTCTACCTACTAAAAAACGACTCAGTTCACCAAACATTTAAAAGTGAGGTAGTTCAAGTTGATGAAAACAATATTAATATAGATGGAAAAAATATCAGAGTCTTTAATGAAAGTGATCCTAAAAAACTTACCTTTGCTGAGTGTGGTGCGGATATTGTTTTAGAGTGTACCGGTTTCTTTTTAACTCAAGAGAGTGCCAAAATTCATATAAATAATGGAATAAAAAAGGTTCTTTTTTCCGCTCCATCACAAGACAGAGAGACTGCTACTTTTGTAATGGGAGTAAATGAGCATCTCTACGCTGGGCAAAAAATAGTCTCTAATGCATCTTGTACCACAAACTGTTTAGGTCTTGTTGCAAAGACTTTAGATGAGGCTTTTGGGATTGAAAAAGGTTTGATGACAACTATTCACTCATATACAAATGATCAAAATCTATTAGATGTAAAACACTCAAAAGATAGACGCCGCTCACGTGCAGGGGCTATCAATATGATACCTACTACAACTGGTGCTGCAAAAGCTTTAGGATTAGTTCTTCCGCAATTGAGTGGAAAACTTCATGGTCAAAGCGTTCGCGTTCCAACCCCAGATGTTTCTATGGTTGATTTAAATGTAGTAGTTAGAAAAAAAACAAGTGTAGAAGAGGTAAATGCTCTATTTAACGAGATGGCAGTAACTAAACTAAAAGGACTTTTGCTTATCGATAAAGAGATGAGGGTATCTCAAGACTTTGTAGGATGCTCTTATAGCGCAATAGTTGCAGAGGATTTAACTCAGGTAATTGCAGGTGACATGATCAAAGTAATGGCGTGGTATGATAATGAATGGGGTTATTCAACAAGACTTCTTGATATGGCTCTATATATCTCATCTAACAAATAGGCAAAATGAGTAGAATCCGTTTTGCAAAGCTAATGCCCAAAGGGTACTTAGTCGGGCTCGCTGAGAAGACTTCAGCGGTAAGTTCATAATATCTAACATTATAAAAAAAATTAAGGAAATATATGGAATTATTAAACATAAAAAACTTAGATTTAGCTGGTAAAAAAGTCTTTATAAGATGTGATTTTAATGTCCCTATGGATGAGTATGGAAACATCTCTGATGATAGAAGAATTCGCTCAGCTCTCTCAACTATAAACTATTGTCTTGACCAAGAGTGTGCAGTTGTTTTGGCATCTCACTTTGGCCGCCCAAGAGGAAAAGTTGATGAAAAATACTCCTTAGTCCCAGTGGCAAGAAGAATCCAGCATCTTTTAAAAAGGGATGTAATAATAGCTAAAGATGTGATAGGCCCAGATGCAATATCTAAGGCTGCTTCACTTAAAAATTCTCAAGTACTGCTTCTAGAAAACCTTCGTTTTGAAGATGGGGAGACTAAAAATGATAGAGGGCTCTCAGAAAAGTTAGCATCTATGGCAGAATTTTATATAAATGACGCTTTTGGTGTTAGTCATAGAGCGCACTCTTCAGTTGAGGGAATAACGCATTTTTTTGATAATGAGCACAAGGCTGCAGGCTTTTTACTGCAAAAGGAGATAACATTTTTCTCCAAACTTATAAACAATCCAGTACGCCCTTTTGCCGCAATAATTGGAGGCTCAAAAGTCTCTGGAAAACTAGAAGCTCTTATGAATCTACTACCAAAAGTAGATAAGATGTTTATAGGTGGTGGTATGGCATTTACCTTTTTAAAAAGGATGGGTTACAACATAGGCTCATCTTTAGTAGAAGATGATTTGCTAGAAGAAGCTGGACATATTATGGATGAAGCAAAAAAGCTGGGTGTTAAGTTTTACCTTCCTGTGGATGTTATAGTAGCGGACAAGTTTTCAGAAGATGCAGTAAGTAAGATAGTAACCACTCAAGAGATTCCAAACGCTTGGATGGGACTAGATATTGGGCCTGCAACTGTTAGACTTTATCGTGAGGGTCTAGCTGATGTGCAAACAGTTCTTTGGAATGGGCCAATGGGCGTTTATGAGATGGAAAAATTTGCAAGAGGTTCAAGTAAAATCGCTAATTTTGTAGCTGATAGCTATGCTACAACAGTAATTGGCGGTGGAGATACAGCAGACCTTGTTCAAAGAATAGGTGTAGATGATGAGATGAGTTTTATCTCTACTGGCGGTGGTGCATCACTAGAACTTTTAGAGGGAAAAATACTTCCAGGGGTTGAACCTTTAATAATTAACAAAGAGGCCTAATATGATAATTGCAGCTAATTTAAAAACAAATTTAACTAGAGCCGAGACGCTTGAGTATCTTAAGAGTTTAGAGTCTTGTTTGAGTAGGAGTAGTATTACTCAAGAGGTCCTGGTTTTTCCAGCAACTTCTTCGATAGTTGCACATACTGGGAAGATTATAGTAGGTGCTCAAAATGCACATGGGGCTATTAAGGGTGCATTTACTGGAGAGATTGGAAGTATGCATCTTGATGAGTTTGGGATTAAAACCATTCTTATAGGACATAGTGAGAGAAGGCATGTACTAGGTGAATCTCAAGAGGAGCTTGTTAAAAAGTTTGATTTTTATAAAAATCTTGGATTTAAAATAGTCTACTGCGTAGGTGAGCCTCTTGAGGTTAGAGAATCTGGATTTGACAATATGATGGAGTATATCTCAAAGCAGTATGAGGGCATAGACACAAACTATGAAAATCTCATAATCGCTTACGAGCCAGTTTGGGCAATAGGTACTGGCCTTACTCCAACTAACGAAGATATAGCATCCATTCATAAGGAACTAAAGAAAAAGTCAGCGTCGGCACTTCTTTATGGTGGAAGTGTAAAAGTAAGTAATGCAAAAGAAGTTTTAAGTATAGAAGCAGTAGATGGCGTTTTAGTTGGAGGTGCAGCACTCAATGCACAAGATTTTTGTGAGATGTGTAAAACTGCACAAGAGATAGAGAAGAGTTAAGAGTCCACTCGCCACACCTCTGCTGAGGTGTGACTTATTTTTATAGTTGCGTGTTGGTATGCATTCCACCTCGGGAGAGGTGGAACGAGAAAGAGGCACAAGTGTCGAGAGCCTTGCGCTGAGCCTGTCGAAAGACTCTCTGTGAGAAAACTCAGCGCGCACGACGGAGTACCCTTGGGGTATTAGCGTAGGTAGCGGAATTACTTCCGATGCCGTGACAAAATGGAGTGAAGGGTTCCCTTCATTTTACAAAGTAAAACGAAGGAAGAGGCACAAGTGCCGAGAGCATTGCGCTGAGCCTGTCGAAAGACTCTCTGTGAGAAAACTCAGCGTTAGCGTAGGTAGCGGAATTACTTCCGATACCGTGACAAAATAAGATGAAGGATTTCCTTCATTTTATGAAATAAAATTAAGGAATAAAAGAATGATAATGAAGGGTAAAAAAGGTCTTATCGTAGGTCTTGCAAATAATAAATCAATAGCTTATGGAATAGCAAAAGCTTGTGCTGATCAGGGCGCAGAGATGGCTTTTACTTACTTAAATGATGCACTCAAAAAGAGAGTTGAGCCAATTGCTAAAGAGTTTGGTAGTGATAAAGTTTATGAACTTGATGTCTCAAATGAGGAGCATATGGCAG
>Ga0265293_10009905_pt1 | contig 13503 bp, 8 predicted proteins | sample Munlanlewell138R_FD_192505 | JGI IMG/M metagenome (GOLD analysis project Ga0265293, IMG submission 192505) | Leachate microbial communities from a municipal landfill in Southern Ontario, Canada - Leachate well 138R | ecosystem: Engineered > Solid waste > Landfill > Unclassified | place: Canada...
ATCATTTGTTTATTTTCAAACTTACCGACAAAATACATGATACTTGGGTCCAAGTCACCCGTTCTCGTGCCCATCATGACGCCACCTAGCGGGGTAAGGCCCATCGAAGTGGCAATACTTTTACCATCTTTGACGGCGGTAATTGATGCGCCGTTACCAAGGTGGCAGACGATTGTTTTTTGGGCTTTTCCTTGATGTAGTTTCGTAATTTCGTCACTGACATATTTATGGGATGTCCCGTGGAAACCATAGCGGCGAATATCATACTTTGTGTAATATTCATAAGGAATGGGGAATAAGTAGTCTTGTTCCTCCATTGTTTGGTGAAAAGAAGTATCAAAGACCGCAACGTGCGTGACATTCGGGAGCACGGCTTTAAAAGCCCGGTACCCGGTTAGATTTGGCCCATTATGGAGGGGCGCTAAAGGAATCAGACGTTCGACAGTAGCGGCCACTTCATCGGTAAAGATGACGCTATCGGGGAAATATTTTCCGCCTTGCACAACGCGATGGCCAACCGCACTAATATCATTTAATGATTCAATAATTTTGAGATCGACAAGGGCTCTTGTTAATTCATTCACACATACTTCATGGTTTGGAAGGGGGAGAACTTTCTTTTGATCACCAGTCGGGGTTTTAATTTTAAAAATCCCATCCGGATGGCCGATCCGTTCGAAAAGTCCACTCGTTACGACACGTTCGCCAGGCACTGCAAAAATTTTGAATTTCAGGGAGCTACTTCCTGCATTAACAGCTAAAATTAATTTTGACATAAGTCACCTCACAACGAATATATTATATGAAACTTTTGAAAAAGGAAGTGAAATATCTTATTAAACTATCAAATTGGTCGCTATTTTATTATAATAATAAAAGATTGGAGGTCGTATGAATTTTATTGATGAGTTCCTCTATGGTTTTACGACAAGTGCCCACAAATATTTTGGCGCGCACTTTAATCGAGCGCGTGGCCGCCGAAAAGCGAGTGTCACCTTTCGTCTTTATGCCCCTGCAGCGGACGATGTCAGTGTGATTGGTGATTTCAATGAATGGAATCCCGAAGTCCACAAAATGACGAAGATTGATTACCGTGGGATATGGGAAATCACGATTCCTGAATTAGTTAATTATCAAAATTATAAATTCAGATTCCGTAATGCTCATGGTCACTACGTTGAAAAAGCCGATCCTTATGCCTTCTTCAGTGAAAAGTCACCGGCCTCTGCGTCACGGCTTTTTGATTATGAGAACTTTGTTTGGCATGATGACGAGTGGGTGAAAAACCGGACCCGCGGTCATGATCAACCCATTAGCATTTATGAAATCCATCTTGGAAGTTGGAAGGGTTTAGAAAATGGGCGGAACTTAAGTTACGAAGAAATAGCCGATTTTCTTATTCCTTATATGCAAGAAAAAGGGTTTACGCACGTTGAAATTATGCCGATTACCCAGTATCCATTTGATGGCTCATGGGGTTATCAAGCGACAGGCTTCTTTAGTGTCGACTCGCGCTATGGCAATCCGATGCAATTGATGTCGTTTGTTGATCGGATGCATCAAGCCGGGTTTGGTGTCATTCTTGATTTTGTAGCCGTTCATTTTGCGATTGACCACTATGGACTCATCGAATTTGATGGCACAAAGATGTATGAATACCAAGACTCGGAACACACCTTTAGTCAGTGGGGTTCCCCACAATTTGATTTAGGACGTGATCCGGTCCGTAGTTTTCTGATTAGTAGTGTCTTCTATTTCTTGGAATATTTTCATTTTGATGGTATCCGGATTGATGCTGTTTCCAATATTGTTTATTGGCATGGTAATAGTGAACGTGGTGTCAATGAAGGTGGGGTCGAGTTTATTAAACGTCTGAACGGTAAAGTCCATCACCATTTCCCAGGGGTCATGATGATTGCCGAAGATAGTACGGCCTATAGCGGCACGACCCGTGACGTCGAATATGGCGGATTAGGGTTTGACTATAAGTGGGATTTAGGTTGGATGAACGATACCCTTCGTTATTATTCTAAAGATCCCATCTATAAAAAGTATGACCACAATCTTTTAACCTTCTCGATGCATTATTTCTTTAGTGAAAACTTTATGCTACCGCTTAGCCATGATGAAGTGGTTCACGGGAAAGGGACGATTATTAATAAGATGTGGGGAAATTATGATCAAAAATTTGCCCTTTTACGTAATTTATATGCCTATCAATTCGCCCATCCAGGCAAAAAACTGACGTTTATGGGAAACGAAATTGCGAGCTTTGATGAATGGGATGAAAAAAAGTCCCTTCCTTGGGCACTCAAATCGTATCCTAAACATGATTCAGTAAGTCGCCTTGTGCGCGATCTCAATCTTATTTACCGAAGTGAAATTGCGATGCATGGTGGTGAGTTCGACAGTCGGAACTTTACATGGCTGATGGTCAATAACAGTGAACAGAGCGTGTTTGCTTTTATGCGTTCGTATGGGGGCGAAAAACTAATTTTTGTCTTTAATATGACGATGAATTATTACGAAAATTATGACATCGGCGTTTTTGATGAAGGCGAATATGTTGAAATTTTCAATAGTGATAAAGATGTCTATGGTGGTTATAACCAATATAACGGCCTTCCACTCGTCACGAGTCCCGGACCTGGACCGGAATTAAAGCCTTACCGTCTCACCCTTAAATTAGGTTCATTTGCTGCGCTTATTCTTAAAAAATCAAAATAATTATTAAATAGAAATGGAGGATTTTATGTTTAAAGATACCAAAACTTTTATTCATGAATTCAAAACAAGATTAACTGCCAAATACGGGGTTGGTCTTGATGATAGTCATATTACCGAACGATATGATATCTTAGGCTCAATGGTTCGCGATTTTGCAAGTACGTCGTGGCGTACGACCCGTGATAATGTCAATCATAATAACAAACGCCAACTGATTTACTTTTCAATGGAATTTCTCATTGGCCGTCTCTTGACAAATAACTTAATTAATCTTGGCATCTATGATGTCGTGAATAAAGGGCTTAAAGAAATTGGCATGGACCTCCATGAACTTGAAGAACAAGAAAGTGATGCGGGGCTTGGCAATGGTGGCCTTGGTCGTCTAGCCGCCTGTTTCCTTGATTCGATTGCGAGTCTTGGTTACGCCGGTAATGGCCACTGTATTCGTTATGAATACGGCTTCTTCCGCCAAAAAATTGTCGATGGTAAACAAGTCGAACTACCTGACCAATGGCTCGTTAATGGCAACGTATGGGAAGTACGCAAACCGAAACACGCAGTTGATGTGAAGTTTTATGGTCACGCTGAAACATACCAAAAACGGGATGGCAACTTTGGCATTCGCACGGTGAATCCAACCATTGTCAAAGCCGTTCCATATGATGTCAGTGTCGTTGGTTATCAAAACGGGGTTGCCAATACTTTACGACTCTGGAGTGCAGAGCCAAGTGATGATTCTCTTCCAACTAATGAATCTTTTGATCATTACTTAAATACCTTACGTGAAATTAATCACGGGCTTTACCCAGATGACTCAACTGAAAAAGGAAAAATGCTCCGTTTACGGCAGCAATATTTCTTAGTCAGTGCGGGTCTTCAAAGTGCGATTCGCGGCCATTTCCGACGCTTTAAAACACTCGATAACTTTGCTGAGAAGTTTGTCTTCCAATTAAATGATACGCACCCGATCTTAGCGATTCCTGAATTAATGCGTCTTTTACTTGATGATTATGAATATAGTTGGGAAGATGCGTGGCACATTGTGCAACGCACATTTGCTTACACCAATCATACCGTCATGGTTGAGGCCCTCGAACGTTGGCCGATTAATTATGTCCAACAACTCGTCCCGCGTAACTATATGATTATCGAAGAAATTCACCGTCGTAGTCAGCGAGACTTCCAAGCTCGTGGGGTGAGTGAAGGCGACCGTCGGGCGATGGCGATTATTCGTGATGGCATGATTCAAATGACGAACTTAGCGCTTTATGCGGCCTTTGCCGTCAATGGGGTCGCGGCCCTTCATACTGAAATTTTAAAAGCCCAAACTTTTAAAGAATTTTATAAAATTTATCCTGAAAAATTCCAAAATAAGACGAACGGGATTACCCATCGGCGGTGGTTTTTAGCAAGTAACCCTGAACTTAGTGCTTATGTGACAAAACTGATTGGTCCTGATTACCTCACCCATCCCGATCAATTTGAAAAACTATTAACGTTTGCCAAAGATAAAAAGGTGCAAACTGAATTTTTAAAAATTAAACGGGTCAAAAAACAACAACTGGCTGACTACATCAAAAAAGCCAATGGGATTGAGATTGATGTTGATAGCATCTTTGATATCCAAATTAAACGGCTCCACGCTTATAAACGGCAACTCATGAATGTCTTCCGCATTATGACTTTATACTTTGCGATGAAAAATGATCCAAAGTTCCGGATTCATCCGACGACCTTTATTTTTGGTGCGAAAGCAGCGCCAAGTTACTATTTCGCTAAAAAGGTCATCGAACTTATTAATGGCGTTGCTGATGTCGTTAATAAAGATAAAGAAATTAATGCTTTTATGAAAGTGGTCTTTATTGAAAATTACGGCGTTAAAACAGCCGAAATGCTCTTCCCAGCCGCGGATATTAGTGAACAAATTAGTACCGCTGGTAAAGAAGCGAGCGGAACCGGTAACATGAAGTTTATGATGAACGGGGCCTTAACCCTTGGCACGCTTGACGGCGCTAACGTTGAGATCCATGAACGGGTTGGTGATGACCATTCCTTTATCTTTGGTCTGACCGAACCTGAAGTCTTAAAATTACGTGAAGAAAATGGCTACAATCCATGGGATATATACCAAAATAACTTTGAAATCCGACGCGTCCTTGATTCTTTAATTGACGGGACCTGGAGTAACGGAAATCCGCACAGTTTTAAAGCCATTTTTGATGAAGTCATGAATCGGGGCGACGAATATTTAATCTTAAAAGATCTCCCTGCTTACATTAAGAGAACTGATGAAATTGTCTCATACTACCGGCAAAAAAATAAATGGGCGGAAAGTGCACTTGTCAATATTGCCAAGAGTGGCTTCTTTAGTAGTGATCGCACCATTGAGCAATATGTCGACGATATCTGGCATATCGATAAAGTATGAATACCCTTGATTTAAAACCGTTTCTTGAAAAACAGAAAGAACTTGATGAACGGATCAACGCCGAGCATCATGTCACCCATCAAAGCACGAAGGTTGAACGCTTCTTGGCACTTCTCGTTGAAGTTGGTGAGTTGGCAAATGCGACACGGGCATTTAAGTACTGGTCGCTTAAAAAAGCCGAACCGCGCGGGCTCTTACTGGATGAATACGCGGATGGCCTCCACTTTTTCCTCTCGCTCGCGCTCGTTTTTGGCTACAAGCTAGGAAATGTCACATATCCTTCCCTCGTAGAATCAAAAAAGACCCAAGTTGACGCTTTTGCCGAAACGTATGATGCAATCATTACTTTTATGCGAAGCGAAGCTGAAAATGACTATCATCGGGCGCTTACCTTATTTTTAAGTCTTGGTAGCGCTTTATCATTTACACCTGAGGATATCAAGGAGGGGTATTTACTCAAACTCGTGGTAAACTATAACCGTCAAAATACAAAGTATTAATTAGAAAGAAGGACATTATGGATCCAAAACGTATCGATCTCTTGAAGAGATTAAGTGAAGTTAACGGCATTAGTGGTGCCGAAAAAGAAGTGGCTCGGCTTGTAAAAAAAGAGCTAAATGATGTGGCTGACACGATTGAATTTGACAATTTAGGGAGTTTAGTTGCCACCCTCAAAGGTGAAAAAGGCGCCCCAACGGTCTTACTCAGTGCGCACATGGACGAAGTTGGTTTCGTCGTTAAACAAATTGAAAAAGGCGGCTTCCTCCGTGTTCATAACGTTGGTGGTTGGTGGGGACATGTCGTGTTAGCGCACGAATGGACAATCACAACCCGCGACGGCAAAGAATACATCGGTGTGACTGGTGCTCAACCACCGCACGGGATGCCTGCTGAACAACGTAATAAAGTCTTAGAAATCAAAGATATCTATATTGATATGGGTGTTGGCTGTGATGAAGATATCAAAAAACTTGGTATTAAAGTGGGCGATACAGTGACACCACATCAAAACTTTAGAATTATGAATGACGGTAAGACCTTGCTTGGAAAAGCCTGGGATGACCGCGTCAGTGTCGCGGTTGGGATTGAAGTCTTACGCCGTCTTAAAAAAGAAGGCCATGGGGCAACCGTTGCTTTAGCGGCCACCGTTCAAGAAGAAGTCGGTTTACGAGGTGCTAAAACGAGTGCCTTCAAAGTTAAGCCTGATTTAGCCTTTGCGATTGACGTCACCATGAGTTACGACCTCCCTGGTTCACCTGCCATGGATACCAAACTCGGTGCAGGTGTAGCCCTTTCCATTATGGACGGCAGTGTTATTGGACATCGCGGTTTATTTGATCATGTCGAAGCCGTTGCCAAAGAAAAAGGCATTAAATATACCTATGACTTACTGACCGCAGGCGGGACCGATAGTGGTGAAATCCACAAGACGATGGATGGGGTTGTTAATATGACGATTTCGATTCCATGCCGCTATTTCCACTCTCATGTCAGCTTAGTCCATTATGATGACTTTGAAGCAACGATTGATTTATTAGTCAATGTCATTAAAGGCGTTGATCAATCACTCTTAGCGAAATTAAAAGCTAGCAAATACGAATAATAAAGTGATAAACAAGAAAGTACCAGCACCTAAACTGGTACTTTTTACTAGGTTAATAAGGTAAAATAATATTATGCAGATGCATCATTTTTCTATCACTGAAAATGGTCAATTAGTGACCTACACCTTAGAACTTCATTATAAGCGCATGCGAAGTGTTATTTTTCGTAGTGTCGAGGGTGAAAACCTTACGTTTAAGGTGTCGCTCCCTTACGGCACGAAACTTGACGAAGTCGAACGAATATTTTTAAAAAACCGTCCGAAACTGATGCGACTTCAGGATAAGAGTAAAGTCGTTCCGTTTAATGACTCAACCTATGTTTTTGGGCAAAAGATGACACAAGACGCGATTGCGGCGACCTTTCATTTGAAACATGTTCCAATGAACCTTGATGATTTTTATCAACTGATGAAAAAGACATTTATTAGCCATCTCACCACGCGCGTTCGGTTTTACGAATCAAGGATGACAATCACCACGCCATATAAGATTCGCGTTCGGAAAATGAAAACACGGTGGGCCACGAATAGTAAAAAAACCTTCACCCTTACCTTTAACGAAAAAGTCATTCATTTTCATCCTGATATTATTGACGCCCTTATCGTTCATGAACTTGGCCATCACTTTATTGGCGGCCATGGACCGAACTTTTATACTTATTTAGAAACAATATATCCACACTATCGTCATTATGATTACATGCTAAAGGAGCACCATTATGAAGGTCATTACCAGCCGTCAAAACCCAAAGATAAAAGAATTATTAGACATTAAAAAATACCCAGGCGCCTTGATTTTAATTGAAGGCCAACATCTTATTGATATGGCTTACCGTGCCAATTTGATGGTCGAACTCTTTGGCTTATCGCCCCTATATGATGACTTTGAGACCACTCTCATTAATAAGGATATTGCCACGAAACTTAGTGATAAAGTCACGACGGACGGCTATTTTGCCCTTGTTCGGCGTCCACAGCTAGAAATTGACACGAATAAACCGCTGCTCGGCCTTGAACATATTAATGATCCCGGTAACTTAGGGACCTTGATGCGGACCGCATTAGCGTTTGATTTCGGGGGCATCCTCATTAGTGATAATTCGGTTAATTTATATAATGCAAAAGTATTAAGTGCGGCCCAAGGCGCTCACTTTTTTATGCCAACTAAAGTGATTAGCTTTACCGAACTCCAAGCGTACCGTCATTTAGGTTATGAGTTAGTGGTGACAACCCTAAAGGACGCCAAAGTAATTGACGAAGTCCCCGCGAAAAAAATGATCTTATTGCTCGGAAATGAGGCTAAAGGGGTCAGTGATCACCTTCTTCAAATTGCCGATCATTTAGTGAAAATTCCGATGCAACATATTGATTCATTAAATGTCGCGATCGCCGGTTCAATTTTGATGTATGAGATTACCAAACGAAATACATTTTGACCATTTTGAGACTATCATTAATAAATAAATAAACTATAATAAAAGTGAACGATTTTTCGAGGTAATTATGGTAGAAATACGATTAGCAACGTTAGATGACTTACCCTTCCTGCTTGAGTTGGAGGAGGCTAATTTTAATGAACATGACCGTTTTGATGCCCGTAGTTTGAAGCGTAGCATCTTAAGTAAAACCCAGTTTGTGTATGTAATTACAAAGAATAAGGCGCCCGTTGGTGGCGCTATTTTACATCTCCATCGCAATTCATGGCGTCTTTACTCGATTGCCATCATGCCCAAGTTCCAAAAACATCATTTAGGGGCCGTGTTATTACGCGAGATTATTAAGCGCGCGAGTGAAAAGTATCTACAAAAGATGACGCTTGAAGTGAATAAAGAAAACGAAAACGCCATTCGCTTCTATCAACGCTTTGGTTTTACGATTGTTCGTGAACTAAAAAACTATTATGGCGAAAATACGACCGGGCTGAAGATGGAACTCCATTTTTACTCTGCGTCCGCAAAACTTAAAAATATTATTGTGATCGATGAAGAAGTACCGTTTTTAAAAAAACTTGAAGGCCTTGAATTTATTACGGCGGAACGTTTTATCAATGATCCCCGTTTTCAAAATGGTGACTTGCGAGTCTTTAATATGTGTGCCTCTTACGCTTATCAAACGACCGGCTATTATGTGAGTTTATTTGCAGCCGCCCGTGAATTACGCGCGATACCAAACTTTGCAACAATTGAAGATTTTAATGATACAGCGATTATTACATCGATTAGCAATGAGGTGAGTGAACTCATCCGTTCAACTTTTAAACATGTCAGTGAAACGGAAGTACGCCTCCATGTCTATTTTGGCAAAACGGAAAACCCTAAATTTAGCGCTCTTGCCTATATGCTTTTTAAATTATTCCCAGCACCTTTCTTAGCCTTTGACTTTATCAAAGATAAAAAATGGCGTTTGGTTCGCGTTGAACCCATTTCTCCCCAAAGTATCGAAGAGACACCATTTTTACTCCAAAGTGCTCAAAGTTTCTTTTCGCAAAAGAAATTTATGAATCCCCGTTTTAAAAACTATAAATACGATTTAGCGATTTTGATTGATGAAGAAGATCCGGCCCCACCAAGTAATAAAACCGCCCTTCGTCGCTTTTTAAAAGCCGCGAAGAAAATGGGCTTTTATACGGAATTTATCACCAAAGATGATTATCACCGCTTACGCCAATTTGATGCACTTTTTATTCGGACCACGACAAATCCAAATGATTATACTTATCAATTTAGTCGCCTTGCGTATGCGGAAGGCCTCGTCGTTATTGACGATCCGTGGTCGATCCTACGTTGCGCAAACAAAGTATTTCTCCACGAAAGCATGAATACGCATAAAATTAAAACGCCGACGACCCTATTTGTCACAAAAGACACCCCGCTTCATAAAATTAGTGAAACCTTTGGTTATCCGGTTGTCCTAAAAAAACCGGACAGTAGTGCGTCATTAGGGGTCTTCAAAGCCAACAGCGACGAAGAACTCGCGACAAAATTAGCAAAACTATTTGAATCAAGTGATATTATCCTTGCCCAAGAATTTATCCAAAGTGATTTTGACTGGCGGGTCGGGGTTTTAAGCGGTAAAGCCATTTATGTTTGTAAGTACTTTATGGCAAAAGATCACTGGCAAATATATAATTGGAAACCCGGGACAAAATCTTTTGATGTCGGTGGCGTTGAGACGCTCCTCGTCGAAGAAGCGCCTGAAAATGTCGTGAAGCTTGCCCTTGAGGCCGCTGAAGTGATGGGCGACGGGTTTTACGGTGTCGATATTAAAGAAGCAAATGGCAATGTCTATCTGATCGAAGTCAACGATAATCCAAGTGTCGACCGTCACTGGGAAGATGCTCGGTTAGGCGATCGTCTCTACGAAATTATCATGGCGGATTTATTTAACCGGATTGAAGCGGCGCGTGCCTTTAAATCGCGCTTATCACTTCCCGATATTGATTAAACGATTGTTAACAGATAAAGGAAAGATATTTTGTCGCATTTTTTTGTAAATTTCATTTAATTATATATAATATAAGAGCGATGACAAGAAGTAGTAATGTCATAACATATGTTTGCTAGCGAAGGCCGAGAGTGTAAGGGCCTAAATATATGGACATGAATTCACCTTGGAGCAGGTTGATGACCCGTTCACTGCGTTAAAGTGCGAACTAAAAGTGGAAAATTAGGATGGTACCACGGCGAAAGTCGTTCCTAGGGGAACGCTTTTTTATTTTAAGGAGTAATAAAATGAACCAATTTAATCAAATTAGAGACGAGGCCTTAGCAAAACTTAATGCGGCGCTGACGCTTACTGAACTCGAAGAAATTCGTCAAGTTTACCTTGCGAAAAAAGGCATTTTAACGGGACTTATGGCCCAACTTAAGGATTTAGATCCAGCGGCTAAAAAAGACTTTGGTCAGGGCGTCAATGCCCTTAAAAATGAACTGGAAGTGGCCTTTAATGATAAACTCAGTCGTCTCGAAGCGGCCGAACTTTCAAAAAAACTCGCCGCCGAAACGATTGACATTACCTTACCGGGAAGGACGTTTAAAACCGCCCCACAACACCCTTTTCATTTAATTAAAGATGAAATCACAGATATCTTTTTAGGAATGGGCTATAAAGTGGCAGAAGGCTTTGAAGTGGAAGAAGATTACTTCAATTTTACGCTTTTAAATATGCCCGAAAATCACCCTGCCCGCGATATGCAAGATTCGTTTTATATTAACCAAAACACGTTACTAAGAACACATACCTCACCAGTGCAAGCCCGTGAGATGCAAAAACATAAAAATACCCCGCTCCAAATTATTAGTCCCGGCAAAGTCTTTCGCCGCGATGACGATGATAATACCCATTCCCATCAATTTGGCCAAGTCGAAGGACTTGTTATTGCGCCGGGATTATCACTTGGCAATTTGAAAGCAACGCTTGATTTATTTGTTAAGAAAATGTTTGGACCGAAACGTGAAATTCGCTTCCGCTCCAGTTACTTTCCGTTTACCGAACCAAGTGTTGAAGTTGATGTGAGCTGTCACGAATGTAACGGAAAAGGCTGTGCGACATGCAAAGGCACAGGATGGATTGAAATCCTCGGTGCCGGTATGGTGAATCCGCGCGTTTTAACGATGAACGGTTATGACGCGGAAGTCTTTACGGGATTTGCCTTTGGTATTGGCATAGAACGGGTCGCGATGTTACGATTTGGGATTGATGATATTCGACGCTTTTATCAAAACGATGTCCGCTTCCTTGAAGGATTCCCAAAGCGGTAGGAGGATGTTATGTTCGTATCAAGAAACACATTAGAACAATATATTAGTTTAACCGGGATTAGCGATCAAGAAATTGCCACCCGGCTGACCTTTGCTGGGATTGAAGTGGAGGATTTTTATCCGCTTGCACGCGCTAGTCATTTAATCATTGGTCATGTTATTAAAACAGAAAAATTAGAGGGAAGTGACCATTTATCGCACTGTCTTGTCGATCTTGGCCCTGCCGTGGGTCATAAACAAATCGTTTGTGGGGCGCCTAATGTTCGCGCTGGATTAAAAGTGATTGTCGCGCAAGTCGGTGCAGTCCTACCTGAAGTCGTTATAAAAAAAGCTGTGATTAAGGGCGTTCCGAGTGAAGGCATGATTTGCTCCTTAAAAGAGCTTGGGGTCAAAGATGAACTACTTTCACCCGAAGACATTAACGGCATTCATGAATTACCGCTTGATGCCCCAACTGGATCAGTGGAAGTCCTTGAATACCTTGGTTTAGCGGATACGATTTTTGATTTGAAGCCACTTGCGAATCGTCCCGATATGCTTGCGATTTATAATATTGTCCGGGAACTGGGTGCCTTATTTGAACGGGCCTACAACCTTCCGAGCTATGAAAATAGTGCCGATTTTAAAACCGCATTAACGCTTGACGTTAAAACGGATAAAGTGCCCGCTTTTGCCTTATGCGAAGTCAAAGGTCTTACGATTGGACCGTCACCAGCTTGGCTCCAAATGTTTCTTAAAAAGCATGGCCAACGCCCGGTGAACCACATCGTTGATATTGGTAACTACGTGATGCTCATGACCGGACGGCCCCTCCATATGTATGATCTTGACCGCACGGTTGGTCATCATTTTGTGGTGAGTGATGATACGTCGTTTTCCTTTGTCGCGCTTGACGAAAAAACATATGCTTTAAAACCAGGCGATCAAGTGATTCATAATGGCCAAGAAGTCCTTTGCCTCGGTGGGGTAATGGGCGCCTTAGGTTCAGCAGTGACAGAACAAACATCGCGAATTGCCATTGAAGTGGCGCTCTTTGATGGCGCGCAAATTCGCCAAACCGTGACCCGTCTCAACTTACCAAGCGAAGCGAGCAGTCGCTTTAGTAAAGGGGTTAATCCGCATAATATGAATGAAGCGATGGCGCTTGCACTCCATCTCATTAAACAAGAAAACCATACTGCCAAGGTAAGTCAACTTGTCACATACCAAAAAGAAATGCCAGCAAGTATCCCGCTGATCTTTAATTATGAAAAAATAAATGAATTACTCGGTACGACTTTTTCTCGTGACGAAATGGTCGATACCTTAAAGCGCCTTGATATTGTTGTGGCCGATGATAACCGCGTAACCCTCCCTTCTTATCGCCAAGATATGACAAGTGGTGCAGATTTAGCAGAAGAAATTATTCGGGTCCTTGGCTTTAGTCATATTCATGAAGCCCTTCCTCGGTTAGTCACCACTTTAGGGGAATATGATGAGGTCCAAAAGGCGCGCTATGATATTCGAAAACTATTACGGAATATTGGCCTTTATGAAACACTCAGTTATACCCTTGTGAGTGAAGCACAAACGAAAATGTTTACCTATTTAAATCAAGATTGTCCGCTAACCCTTGAACATCCAATGACCCCGTTACGGGCGTATTTACGAACCAACCTCCTGCCAAGTCTTTTGGAAACGGTTAGCTATAATGTCAGTCGCCAAGCCAAAGACTTTGCTCTTTTTGAAGTGAGCAATGTAACCAGTCAATCCTATCACGGTGAACATTTAGTGTTTGCCTTTTATGGGAGTGAAAAGATTATTGGCGAGTTAGTGAAACGGCCCTATGATTTTAGTGATGCCAAAGGGGTCATCGTGATGATCCTTGATTACTTAGGGATTAATGAATCACGTTATGATGTGGTTCCCAACATAAAGTTTATTGAAGGACTCCATCCTGCCCAAAGTGCGCTTCTTAAAGTCGCTGGTAAAATTGTCGGGGTCTT
>Ga0265293_10009906_pt1 | contig 13502 bp, 18 predicted proteins | sample Munlanlewell138R_FD_192505 | JGI IMG/M metagenome (GOLD analysis project Ga0265293, IMG submission 192505) | Leachate microbial communities from a municipal landfill in Southern Ontario, Canada - Leachate well 138R | ecosystem: Engineered > Solid waste > Landfill > Unclassified | place: Canada...
CACCCTCCGGTTTTTAGGAGCCTTATCACCCGGAGCCAGGCTGGATAGCTTTCCACCTGAGCCTTTGAGCTTCTGCTTCCAGAGGTAAATGGTAGACCGGCTCTTTCCGAAGGCCTTCCTGGTAGCATCTGCTCCATACTCGTCAAAGAATTCGATGATTTTTACCCTTGCCTCGATTTCCTTTGACTTGGGGTGAGAGAGTATATCGTTGATCTTTTGCATCCAACGACTATAGCCTCTCGGGTAATAACTTTCCACATATATCTGTTTCATTAAAAAGACTCCCGGTTATCACCTCCCCGGGAGTCCAATATGTATCTGAACTTTTGCAGAATGAAGATAGCTTTGTATTTACGAGTTACGAGATGCCTGGAGTTTGATTTCAATACGATGGGGCCTGTAGAATGTTCAGATTAGTTTGACCAAATCTAATACTTGGAGGCATTCTGACTGATGGTATGGCTAAAACTGATTTTGTGTTGCGCCATTATATTGATAGCGGGTACGAAGTTAGCCCGTTATGGAGACGCCATTTCTGAGAGAACCGGCTTGGGAGGTATGTGGATAGGCCTGGTTTTAATTGCACTTGTAACATCCATGCCAGAAATGGTAACAGGTATAAGTTCAGCTGCGATTGTAGGCAAACCCGATATGGCACTGGGGAATTTCTGGGGGAGCTGTACATTTAACCTCACCATACTTGCTATTCTTGACATAATGAATAGAAAAGCCCCGGCGTTGTCCTTGGCTAATAGTCGCAACATATTACCAGCCGTGATGGGAATCATTTTAATATCATTTGCCGGACTCACCATTTTGATCGGTGATCCGGTTACCAAGCTTTCTATTGGCTGGCTGGCAATCACCAGTATTGTCATTTTTGGCAGTTATTTATTCGGTATAAGACAAATGTTTATCTATGACCAGAAGCACCCAGAACCGAAAGTTGAAGAGTCGGATAAATATTCACATTTAAGCAGTATTCGAATATATGGAACTTTCGCACTGGCGGCTCTGGCGATTATCGGGGGCGGCATCTGGTTATCACTGATCGGAGATGAAATTTCAGTAACCTATAACCTCAGTGCCAACTTTGTTGGAAGTCTGTTTCTGGCAATCGGCACGTCTTTACCCGAACTTGTGGTAGCCATAACAGCGCTTCGAATGGGGAGTATTGACCTGGCAGTAGGCGATATACTAGGTGCCAATATGTTGAATACCGCCAACATTTTTATAACTGATCTTTTTTATACCCCCGGCCCTTTGTTGGCAGAGGTATCACTGCGTAATCTTTTCACAGCAGGCACTATGGTAGTGATGACATTGCTCGTAATCGCCGGATTAAAGTTAAAAATGAAACGAAAAACATTTGGTTTTATCAGCTGGAATACTCTGCTAATTATAATCCTTTACTTGTCAATTTCATTCGTTTTGTTTTATTATTAGCATCTGTTTTCACTTGCTGGAAGACGTACAAAAATTATTTCCAACAATCATAATTACCGAATCTCATCCTTGAACCAGTTAGTGAACATTGCTTAAACTTTAAGCTATAGGGTAAAATTAGCGGATACGCCCCTGTAGCTCAGAGGATAGAGCACCGGCCTCCGGAGCCGGTTGCGAGAGTTCGAGTCTCTCCAGGGGCGGTGCTTATTAAAAAACAAATAGCGGGAGGCTCATTATAGTTACCAAACATAATATTATTGGAATCCGGTGGCACGGTCGGGGTGGCCAAGGGGCGGTAACTTCAGCCGAACTTATAGCGAGAGCAGCCATCGAAACCGGTGGATATGCCCAGGCATTCCCAGCATTCGGGCCAGAAAGGCGCGGAGCGCCGGTTCTTGCCTTTGATCGAATTAGTTCCGGCCCGATACGTAGCCGTGCCGAAGTTAACGATCCGAATATTGTCGTTGTTCTCGATCCCCGCCTGATGGACGCGGTAAACGTAACAGCAGGTATGGAACACAATGGATTGATTATAGTCAACACCAGGCTTAATCCCGATGAAATCAGCGCCCGTTATGATAACCGATTCCGGGTAGCTACAGTAGATGCTAATACCATTGCCAGAGAGGTTCTGGGGGTTCCTATTGTCAATACAACCATGATGGGAGCACTTATAAAAGCCAGCGGCATATTAAAACCCGAAGATCTGGTTGAGCCTCTTAAAGACCGTTTTGGCCGTCTGGCAGAAAAGAATATTAACGCCATGAACCGGGCATTTAAAGAAACCATGATAAAGGAGCAGTAGATTGGCTAAACCAGACAACGAACTTACCTGGCAAGACATTGAAATAGGGGCTATAGTCACGACCCCAGGCAATGCCAGCCAGTATCGCACTGGCGACTGGCGTTCCCAGCGGCCAGAGTACATATTTGATCGATGTATCAAATGTGGAGTATGTGCCATTTATTGCCCCGAAGGCTGCATAAATCAAAACAAGGAAGGCTTTTTTGAGGCTGATATGTTCTATTGTAAAGGGTGCGGCATCTGCGCCACTGAATGCCCCGTATATGTAATTAGTATGACAGAGGAGGTTGAATAATGGCTAAAAGAGTCGGTATTGAAACCTCCATAGCAATCAGCGAAGTAGCCGCTGCTTGCGATGTAGACGTGGTAGCCGCATATCCGATTACACCACAAACTCACATCGTGGAACATCTGGCCGACCTGGTTGCAAATGGCGAGCTTGACGCAGAATACATTCCCGTTGAATCAGAGCACTCTGCCATGAGTGCGTGTCTGGGCTCAGCTGCATCAGGAGCCAGAACTTTTACAGCTTCGGCAGGGCAGGGTCTCGAGCTAATGCATGAAGTTCTATTTGTAGCCAGCGCGATGAGGCTGCCAGTAGTTATGGCGGTTACCAACCGCGCTGTTTCATCTCCTCTAAGTGTTTGGGGTGACCATTCAGACGTGATGGCTGCCCGAGATGTAGGATGGATTCAGTTATTTGTTGAAAATGGACAGGAAGCCGTTGATAATATAATCTGCGCCTTCAGGATGGGCGAAGATCCCAACGTGTTACTTCCAGTGATGGTAAACCTTGATGGGTTCCATCTATCTCATATGATAGAACCCATTATTATCCCTGAAAAAGAAGAAGTAAGTCGGTTTTTACCCCCAAACAACTACCCATTACCGCTTCATCCCGATAAGCCAGTAGCCATGGGGGACTTCGCGCCACCCTTCATCTTTACCGAGGCAAAATGGGCACAAGAAGTCAATCTAAAAAATTCATATGACACAATAATAAAAACCTGGCATGAATTCGGCCAGCAATTTGGCCGTTATTATCAGCCTGTTGAGCAATATCTTACAGATGAAGCTGACACCTTGCTGCTTACAATGGGGAGCTTCAGTGAAACTGCCATGACGGCTATTGACAGTCTGCGCGAACAAGGCCATAAGGTTGGCTTGGTGCGCATCAGATTATGGCGCCCGTTTCCTTTTGAGGAGCTAAGAAAGGCCGTTGGCGGCGTTAAAACCCTTATCGTTTTAGATAGGGCAATCTCAACCGGTGGCCCGGGGGGACCGGTTGCCAGTGAGGTTAAAGCAGCCCTTTACAACGAGCCGAAAAAGCCTGCAATTGTCAGTTTTGTTGGCGGCCTTGGTGGGCGTGATATCACCCGAGAAGGCTTTGAGACCATAATACTCCGCGGACAAGAAATTGCAAGGAACGGAAGTCCAAATGAATATGAAATTTTCGGCGTGAGGAAATAAATGATAGGTCAAAGTGTATATGTCCCACGGTTGCTACCAGAAATTGAAAGCCTTGCCCCGGGTCACCGGGCTTGCATCGGTTGCGGTGAAGTGCTGGCCATCCGGCAGGCTTTTAAAGCTATCGGACGTAACGCAATAGTAGTTAATGCCACCGGCTGCATGGAGATTATCGCCAGCCAGCTACCATATACTTCATGGCGGTTACCATGGATACACACACTATTTGAGAATACAGCTGCAGTTGCATCAGGAGTAGAGGCTGGATTAAAAGTAATGGCACGCAAAGGCCGTTACAATCACCAGAATACTAAAGTAGTAGCCATAGCCGGTGACGGTGCAACCGTTGATATTGGGCTTCAAGCTTTATCCGGAGCCCTGGAAAGAGGTCATGACTTTGTTTATATCTGCCTGGACAATGAAGGGTATATGAATACTGGTATCCAGCGCTCTTCTGCCACGCCCTACGGAGCCACTACCACCACTTCTCCTGCTGGTAAAAAAAGCATTGGTCAATTCAGCTGGAAGAAAGACCTTCCAGGAATAGCAGTTGCCCATCGTATTCCTTACGTAGCTACTGCCTGCCCCAGTTATCCGGTTGACCTGATTGAAAAAGTGAAGAAAGCAGTTGCCACAAAAGGGCCGTCTTACATCCATATCTTTTCGGGGTGCCCCACAGGATGGGGATGCGCTACCAATTTAACCATCAAGCTTGGACGACTGGCAGTAGAAACGGGCGTGTTTCCTTTATATGAAGTTGAGAACGGCAAATATACCATTACCTACAAACCAGAAAAGCTGCGCCCGCTCACCGATTACATGAAACCACAGCGGCGTTTCCGTCACTTGACCGAAGATACCATCAAACTGATCGAAAAGCGAGTCGCTGAGGAATATTACAAACTCTTGGAGAAAGACGAATGTCAGAAGTAAGTGTTAAAGAGGAGATCTTGGGGGATATTCTTGACAGATATAACCGAGACCGCGGACAACTCATTTCTATACTGCAGGACATACAGACTGAATACAATTATTTGCCCCGAGAAGCTATAAATTTTGTCAGCAGTGAACTTGGTATTCCTCTGAGTCAGGTTTACAGTGTTGCCACATTCTTCAAAGCATTCTCGCTTAAACCCAGAGGCCGTCATACCGTACATGTTTGTATGGGAACTGCTTGTCACGTCAGAGGTGCTACACAAATACTTGAGCAAATGGGTAATGAAATGAACGTAGGTTGTGGAGGTACCACCAAAGATGGCAAGTTTACTCTTGAAAGTGTTAACTGTGTTGGTGCATGTGCCCTTGGGCCGGTGGTTGTGGTCGACGGAGAGTATGCTGGTCAGATGACGGTTAATAAGATAAAACCGCTACTGGAGAAATATGATTAACCATGAGTAGAATAGTCAGTAAGTTAACCTCACTAAATGAACTTGAAAAAACGCGATCGCTTATTGTTGCTGAACGTCCGAAGGCATCTACTATTTCCGTATGCTGTGGTACCGGTTGCCAGGCTTTTGGTGGGCAAAAAGTAGCAAAAGCCTTTAGGGATGCGATTGAATCGCACGGCCTGAAAGATCGAGCGATTGTTAAAACGACTGGTTGCCATGGTTTCTGCGAAAGAGGGCTGTTAGTTGTAATCAGGCCTCAAAACATCCTGTACCAGCATGTCCGGCCTGAGGATGTAGAAGAAATCGTCAGTGAAACTATCATGAAAGGCAAGGTGATCGAAAGATTACTTTACATAACTTATGACAACGGTAATAAAATCGTTGCTGAAGAAGACGTGCCTTTCTACAAAAAGCAAATGAGGTTGGTATTTGGAGCCAACGGATACATAGATCCAACCGAAATCGATGATTACATTGCCATAGGCGGTTATTCCGCTCTTGCCAAAGTTCTTTCTTCAATGAATCCCGAGCAGGTGATAGAAGAAATAGCAGCTGCCGGTCTTCGCGGTAGGGGAGGGGGCGGTTTCTTAACAGCTACCAAGTGGAAAAGCACGAAAGAAGCCCACGGCGAACCTAAATATGTTATCTGCAACTGTGATGAAGGCGACCCTGGAGCTTTTATGGACAGAAGCCTGATGGAAGGTAATCCACATAATATCCTGGAGGGTATGATAATCGGTGCTTACGCTGCCGGTTCCAGCATCGGTTTTATATATATACGTAATGAATATCCCCTGGCAGTTAAAAACGCTGAGATCGCCATTCGCCAGGCAGAAGAATACGGTTTACTGGGAGATAATATTCTTGGTTCAGGCTTCAGTTTTAAGGTAAGCATTAACCGTGGAGGAGGTGCTTTTGTCTGCGGTGAATCAACCGCCCTCATGGCATCCATTGAGGGCAAGGTCGGAGAACCGCGCGCCAAATATGTACACACGTCTGAAAAGGGGTTGTATGATTGCCCAACAGTCCTTAACAACGTCGAGACCTGGGCTAACGTTCCGCTGATAATCAATCGCGGTTCCGCATGGTACTCTTCGATTGGTACTGAAAACAGCAAGGGTACCAAGATCTTCTCCCTGGTTGGCAAAATAAATAATACCGGCCTCGTTGAGGTTCCTATGGGTATTTCGCTCAGAGAAATTATATATGAGATTGGCGGAGGAATACCGGATAATAAAAAGTTTAAAGCAGTTCTCACCGGAGGCCCGTCAGGGGGCTGTATACCGGAGAGCCTGCTCGATCTGCCAGTTGACTTTGATGAGCTTACCAGAGTGGGCTCGATGATGGGATCAGGCGCCATGATCGTCATGGATGAAGACAACTGCATGGTAGACATTGCCCGTTATTTTCTCAAGTTTCTTGAAGAAGAATCCTGCGGCAAATGTGTTCCCTGCAGAGAAGGTCTGGACCGGATGAGGCAAATATTGGATGACATTAGTGAAGGAGAAGGCAAAGAATCGCACCTCGCACTGCTCGAAGAGATGTCAGCGGCAATCCAGAATGGCTCATTATGTGGGCTGGGGCAAACAGCGCCCAACCCGGTTTTGACCACTCTTAAGTATTTTCGTGAAGAATATCTTGCGCATATCGTCGATAAAACATGCCCTGCGGGCGTCTGCAAATCACTTGTCAGCTATAACATTGTGGATGAAAACTGTACGGCTTGCAGGTTGTGCGTGAAGGCATGTCCGGCTGAAGCTATTGAATTTATCGGCAAAAAGATTCCGGTCGTTCTTCATCAAGACAAATGCACGAAATGCGGCGCATGCATGAAAGCATGCAAGTTCAATGCAGTAGAAATAAGATAGCGGAGTAATAAATGGTAACGCTTAAAATTGACGGAAGAGAAATTCAAGCGGAATCGGGCAAAACAGTTCTCGAAGCTGCTCAGGATAACAATATATATATACCGACTTTATGTGTCAGTGAGGCAGTAGCCGCGTATGGAGCATGTCGTCTTTGTATGGTTGAAATTACTACTGGTAAACGCAAAAGACTTGTTGCATCCTGCTTATATGAAGTATCCAATGGATTGGTAGTAGAAACACAAACAGAGCGGGTTTTAAACATAAGACGCCTGGTAATGGAATTACTGCTTGCCCGCTGCCCCAATTCGCCGGAAGTCATCGAAATGGCCCGGAGCGTCGGCATTGAAGCCAGCCGATTTCAGGCAGAAGAGGAAAACAATTTCTGCGTTCTATGCGCTTTATGCACCCGGGTTTGCCGTGAAGTTGTCGGCAAAAGCGCAATAAGCCTCGTCAGCAGAGGAACAGAGCGTAAAGTAGCACTACCGTTTTGTGATGATGCTGATGCGTGTATCGCCTGCGGATCTTGCGCTCAGATTTGTCCTACCGACGCAATTACGATGGAAGATCAGGGAGACAAACGAATCATTACCTGGCCGAGTTCAAGTCATGAATTTAAAATGAAAAAGTGCGAATCCTGTGGAAACTATTTCGCACCGGAAAAGCAAGTTTCTTTTATGATGAAAAAAAGCGGTCTGGAGGCAGAGAAGTTCAATCTGTGCATGACTTGTCGCCCCTAACGATTGAATTGAACCTTTAATCTTCCTTTGTTATACTCATGTATACAGCGGGGTGTAGCGCAGTTGGCTAGCGCGCAGCGTTTGGGACGCTGAGGCCGGAGGTTCGAGTCCTCTCACCCCGATTTTTATTATTTGGTTCTCGTATGAAACTTGACGAGTACAAATCAAAACGAGACTTCTCAAAAACTCGTGAACCTGACGGCTCCGGAACAAAAGAGAGCCCTCAGCAGTTCCAATTTGTCATTCAAAAACATGATGCCAGCCACCTCCATTATGATTTCAGGCTTGAAATAGATGGAGTGCTTAAAAGTTGGGCAGTTCCTAAAGGGGTTCCCCTGGAGAGCAATATCAAAAGACTGGCAGTTCAGACAGAAGACCATCCTTTAGACTACATAAATTTTGAAGGCGAAATCCCCAAAGGTCAATATGGTGCCGGCACTGTCCATATTGTTGACAGTGGTAATTTCACTCTGCATAGCCATGATTTAAAAAAGATCGAATTTGAACTTGCCGGCAGCACGTATTTCGGAAAATATGTTCTGATTCATACTAGCGAGAATAATTGGTTAATGTTTAGAAAAAAAGAAGCATAAGAATCAATGACAATTGATACAATAGAAAGAAAAGTTAAGCTGGTAATTAATAATAGCGCTATAAAAAACAAACCATTTGTTGATGATTTTATTGCTGGAGTAGCTGACGGGCTGGTCTCCCCCCTAAACGGCAGTACATCTTATAAAAGAATGCAAATTGTGATAGAAAAAGAGGAAGTATCGGTAATATTTGATCATCTTCCCGTTAAGACGGATGATTTCCTGGATACAATGATTAAATCAACAATAGTTGGCATGGCGAGCATTCTCGGGGTTTCCGAGCCCGTAACTCATTTGGAAGTCCAGGTTGACCGGTGATAATATTTCATTTAATTCCATGAATGATGACCAATAAGGAAAACCAGAATATTCCAAAGGTGCCTAAAGGCAAAATCGCGGTCTTATTCAGTCTGCTACTGCAGTTTGTTCCGCTATATGCTTTATGGCTGGTACTATCAGAACATTACCAGCCATTTTATCTGATCAGCGGAGCATTGATATGCGGATTTATTGTATTCTTTAACCACGAAATGTTTGCCGATTTTCTCCCAACGGATCGAAACAGTATGCTTACCATGCAGTCCGCTTTCCGGACTGCATTTAATCTGATGAAGTACCTTCCATGGCTTGTGTTTCAAATTATTAGAGATAATCTGCTTGTCGCCTATCTGGTTATCCACCCGAAGATGCCAATCGATCCCAGACTGCTAAGTTTTAAAACAGGGTACCACCGGTCAGCTAGCCAGGTTATTCTGGCAAATTCCATCACTCTTTCTCCGGGCACGATGACCATTTTGCTGGAAAACAATCATTACCTGATTCACGCGCTAATTCCCTCCTCTTGTGATAATCTCACCAGCGGAGAGACCCAGGCAAGGGTCGCAAAAATCTTTAATGAGGCACCAGAAAAAGCTCCCAAATCGGTATGTGGCTATACGTTTGAGGAAGTGGAATAGTGGAAGGTTTTATTATATTTGCGGCCTTTTTCATTCTAATACTCAACGTGGTCTGCCTATATCGCGTGGTAAGAGGACCAAATGTATTTGACCGTGCATTGGCGGTTAGTGTGATTGGCAATAATACAGTTTTACTGATTGTTCTAGTCGGCTTCATATTCGAGCGAATTGATATGTTTTTTGATATCGCAGTGGCTTATGCACTGTTGAACTTTATGCTATCTATTGCGCTTGGTAAATACTTTGAACGTTGGGGCAAACGATCACGATGAATATCCTGGCTGCGGTTTTGATTGCTGCAGGGCTGTTCTTTTTGAGTATCAGCTGCTTCGGGTTAATCCGGCTGCCTGATTTTTATGCACGCAACCATGCAGCAGGCAAATCGGGAACCCTGGCAGCAATGTTGATACTTGTGGGACTGGCAATTTACAACGGTTTTGATATTACTATATTGCGCCTGTTTATTATCCTGTTGTTTTTGGGTGTTTCCAGCCCTACTGCCACCCACGCCATTGCCCGAGCAGCTTATAAACTGGGGCTCGAACCGTGGACCCTGAAAAATCGCAATCCCGAATTCAGCCACGATGGGGGCACTCCGCAAGATGAGAGCAGTAGTTCAAACGAGGCACTACACTAAATGCTAGGCAATTTTGATTTTTGGTTATTGGCTTTTCTGATTGGGATGGCTCTTGTTGCCCTCAATATGAGAGATTTGATAGGGGCGGTACTGGTGCTATCTGCTTATAGCTTATGCATGGCTTTACTGTTTGCACTTTTAGGAGCGGTTGATGTCGCGCTGGTGGAAGCCACCCTGGGTGGAGGCATCACCAGCGTTATCTTGATTGCTGCTGTACTCCACATGAAAAGGAGGTCAAAGGATTGAAGGCTATTGCTACTATAATTATCGCAGCTTTTGCCGCAGTAATGATATACGCGACCTCTGGTTTATCTGTACCAGGAGATCCGGAATCCCCTGCAGCGGGCAATGTATCGGAATTCTATATCGAAAATTCAATGGAGGATATGCATACTCCGAATATTGTTACTTCAGTCCTTGCTGACTATCGTGGCTTTGACACTCTGGGCGAGACACTGGTGATTTTTACAGCCAGCCTCGCCTGTGTACTTATATTAACCAGGAGAGTTGACCGTGATTGAGCGCTATGACAGCATCATTGTCGACATTACCTGCCGCATAATGGTTCCTTTTATTCAACTTTTTGGCATGTACGTTATTTTTCACGGGCATTATAGTCCAGGTGGAGGGTTCCAGGGTGGAGTGTTACTGGCTTCCAGTATGATCCTTCATCGTTTAAGCCTGGGTTATAAAGAGTCCTATTTAAAGTTGCCCCCGGCTAGAGCGTCCGTCCTGGGAACCGGTGGCATGTTTCTTTTTATCTTGACAGCCCTCACCCCGATTTTTTTTGGTGGAGTATTTTTAGATTATGGTTTTTTGCCTATACCAGGATTGGAACCTGCAGAACTTAGATATTACGGCATTCTTATTGCTGAAATTTGGATTGGTATAGCTGTATTTGGCTGCCTGGTAGTAATTTTTGACCGGCTGACAGAAAGAAGATTGGATTAGTATGGGAGATATTGCGTTTCACTATAGTTATATTATGATTATCATTCTTCTGGTTATCGGACTATATGGTATGCTCGGAAAACGCAACCTTATAAAAAAGATAATCGGACTTAACATTTTTCAAACAGCTATATTCCTTTTCTTTATAGAAGGCGGTCTTAAAGACGGAGGTACAGTTCCAGTGATCGATCCGGCATTGGGCACTGAAGCCGCCATCTATTTCAACCCTCTGCCTCATGTAATGATTCTGACTGCAATTGTTGTTTCTGTTGCAACTACAGGAGTTGCGATGGCTTTATTACTGACGATTTATCGAAATTACACGAGTCTTGAAGAAGACATCATTTTGGAGCGTATGGGAAAGTGATTGAACATCTCCCAGCTCTTATACCCATAAGCTTGATATTGTTTGCCTTTATTGCCGGTATACTCGGAATGATGAAGTACAGGCTTAGCCGATATTTGGCGATATTGGGAGCCGTAGCAGCGTTTGGTTTATCAGTCACCAGTACGATTCATGTTTTACAAACCGGGACTATGAGCTACCACTTTGGTAATTGGCCGCCGCCATATGGCATTGAATTTGTCATGGATACATTAACGTGTTTTATGGTGCTGGTTATCACTGGCATCGGATCCATTCTTCTCATGTTCCCTACCAAGCCTGGATTTATGATCGACGAGCAAAAAAGCGCAACCCTATATACTTTGGTATTGTTATTCATGGCCGGGTTGTGCGGAATGGTTATGGCCGGAGACCTGTTTAACCTTTATGTGTTCCTGGAAATTTCCTCACTTACAACTTTTGCGCTGGTGTCAATTGGAGGAGGAAAAGCCTCTGTTGCCAGTTTCCGATACCTGATAATGGCCAGTATCGGGGGGTGTTTTTACCTTTTGGGAGTTGGGTTTATTTACTTTTCCGTAGGGTCGATCAACATGGCAGATGTGTTTCAATTACTGCCCGCTGTATATGACTCGCCTTCTGTAATTGGCGGAGCTTTTCTCATAATAACTGGATTGTGCCTTAAAATGGCTTTATTCCCCTTTCATACATGGCTACCAGATTCTGATACATACGCCCCTCCCGTTGTTGCCGCTTTTTCGGCTGCTGTGCAGATAGAAGTCCCTGCATACGTAATCACAAGATTGCTACTGAACGTATTTTCCCAAGATTTCATGGTAACATTGACCCCAATAACTGATATCATTGCCTGGATTTCTGCTGCAGGAATTATTATTGCCTCAATATTAGCAATCGCTCAAAATAATTTCAGGCGAATGCTTGCTTATAGCAGTGTAGCCCAAGTTGCTTACATAGGTCTCGGAATCGGTCTTGCCAATCCTTTGGGAATAGTCGGTGGAATTTTCCATATTATGGCACATTCCCTAATGAAAGGAAGCTTATTTTTAATTGCAGGCGGCCTTCATCACCATAACGGTATATGGAATATCCAGGGCTTCCAAGGTCTCGGTCGGCGCATGCCTTGGACTATTGGCGCTTTGACGATCGCAGCTCTCGGAATGATCGGTATACCGCCAACTGCCGGGTTTTTTAGCAAGTGGTACCTTCTGTTAGGGAGTATTGATAGCGGCAAGTGGGTCTTTGTTGCAGTAATGTTGATAAGCAGTCTTCTGAATGCAGTTTATTTTTTCCGTATTATCGAGAAGGCATTTACCCCGCTAAATAACCAGGCAGCATCCTCTGATAATCCTCGGGAGCTTCCAGGAAAAATGCTGGCTCCTATTTTAATCCTCGCAACGGGAATCCTGGTAGCCGGAGCATTAAATGTCGTTATAATAAATAACCTGATTATGCCGGTGGCGGAAGGCTTATAGAAATGAGTGGTATTTTAGCCTTCCTGCCTTTAGCTGCAATATTAGTTTCGTTTGTTGCATTCATATTAATCATTCTTCTTAGAAACAATCCAAACGCCCGCGAAGCCGTTACCATCATTGCTGCGGTGAGTAAATTTACCATTGTTTTTTCTATGCTGGAAAAGGTTCTGGCTGGGAATTATCCTGAAATCAAACTACTCAGTCTTTCACCCGGGATAGAACTTGCTTTGAAGGTTGATGAGGCGGGTATTATTTTTGCCTTATTAGCTTCTTTCCTCTGGATTGTAACCTCTTTTTATTCGATAGGATATATGCGAGGGCTTTCCGAAACGCACCAAACCAGGTTCTTTGCCAGTTTTGCATTGTGCCTTTCATCAACCATTGGCTTGGCTTTCTCGGTGAACCTGCTGACTTTTTATCTTTTTTACGAAATACTCACAGTTGCTACCTACCCATTGGTGATTCACAAAGGAACCCCCGAATCTTTAAAAGCCGGCCGCAAATACCTGGCTTATCTTATCACCGGAGGGGTAATTCTACTGGCAGCTATTATATATACCTATCAGATTAGCGGCACATTAGATTTCAAACCTGGGGGTTTCTTGCCAGAAGCAGCCAGTTTTACCCAAATTGCCACACTATTCAGTCTCTTCTTTTTAGGTTTTGGTTTCAAAGCAGCAATCATACCACTCCATAGCTGGCTTCCTTCAGCGATGGTAGCCCCAACACCGGTTAGCGCTCTTCTTCACGCAGTTGCTGTCGTTAAAGCCGGAGTATTTGGGCTGGTAAGAGCTACTGGATTTGTCCTTGGACCGGAA
>Ga0265293_10009908_pt1 | contig 13502 bp, 10 predicted proteins | sample Munlanlewell138R_FD_192505 | JGI IMG/M metagenome (GOLD analysis project Ga0265293, IMG submission 192505) | Leachate microbial communities from a municipal landfill in Southern Ontario, Canada - Leachate well 138R | ecosystem: Engineered > Solid waste > Landfill > Unclassified | place: Canada...
ATGAAGGCCTCGCACACCTTCAACCTGCTGGATGCACGGCGGGCCATCTCGGTGACCGAGCGCCAGCGCTATATCCTGCGCGTGCGCGCCCTGGCCCGCTCGATCGCCCACAGCTATCTGCATGCCCGCGCCAAGCTCGGCTTCCCCATGGCCAGCCCCGAATTGCGTGACGAAGTACTGGCCAAACTGAAGGAGGCCGAATGATGCAGGCACAGGATTTTCTGGTTGAACTGGGCACCGAAGAGTTGCCACCCAAGGCATTGAAACAGCTCGCCGAAGCCTTTCTCGCGGGCGTCGAAAAGGGCCTGGCCGATGCCGGCCTGGGCTATCGGTCGGCCCGCTATTACGCCGCGCCCCGACGCCTGGCGGTACTGGTCGAGCAACTGGCCACCGAGCAACCCGATCGCACCAGCCAGATGGATGGTCCGCCGCTGCAGGCGGCCTTCACCGCCGATGGCCAACCGACCCCGGCGGCACTGGGCTTTGCCCGGAAGTGCGGCGTCGAGCTGAGCGAGCTGGATCAGAGCGGCCCGCGCCTGCGGCATGTGCAAACCATCCCTGGCCAACCTGCCAGCGCACTGCTGCCGGGCATCGTCGACAGCGCCCTGGCGGCACTGCCGATTCCCAAGCGCATGCGCTGGGGCGCCGGCAAGACCGAGTTCGTGCGTCCGACCCAGTGGCTGGTGATGCTGCAGGGCGAGCAACTGATCCCCTGCCGGATTCTCTCGCAGCAGGCCGGCCACCATTCCTACGGGCACCGCTTCCACCATCCGCAGCAGGTGGAAATCGGCACCCCGGCCAGCTACGCCGATGACCTGCGCAAGGCGCATGTGATCGCCGACTTCGCCGAACGCCGCGAGCTGATCCGCCAGCGCGTCGCCGAACTGGCTGCCGAGCAGCAGGGCACCGCGATTGTTCCCGATGACCTGCTGGACGAGGTGACCGCGCTGGTCGAGTGGCCGGTGCCGCTGGTGTGCAGCTTCGAGGAACGCTTCCTCGACGTGCCGCAGGAGGCGCTGATCTCCACCATGCAGGACAACCAGAAGTATTTCTGCCTGCTGGATGCCAACGGCAAGCTGCTGCCACGCTTCATCACCGTGGCCAACATCGAGAGCAACGACCCGGCGCAGATCATTGCCGGTAACGAGAAGGTGGTACGCCCACGCCTGACCGATGCCGAGTTCTTCTTCCAGCAGGACCAGAAGCACCCGCTGGAACGCAACAACCAGCGCCTGGCCAATGTGGTATTCCAGGCTGAACTGGGCAGCGTGTATGACAAGGCCCTGCGGGTGTCCAGCCTGGCGGCCTTCATCGCCGAGTGCATCGGCGGTGAACCGGCCAATGCCGCCCGCGCCGGTCTGCTGAGCAAGTGCGACCTGGCCAGTGAGATGGTCGGTGAATTCCCGGAATTACAGGGTATCGCCGGTTATTACTATGCGAAGCACGACGGCGAAGCCGAGGACGTGGCGCTGGCGCTGAACGAGCAGTACATGCCACGCGGTGCTGGCGCCGAGCTGCCGGGCACCCTGACCGGCGCCGCAGTGGCGCTGGCCGACAAGCTCGACACCCTGGCGGGCATCTTCGGTATCGGCATGCTGCCCACCGGCAGCAAGGACCCCTACGCCCTGCGCCGCGCCGCCCTCGGCGTGCTGCGCATTCTGATCGAGAAGCGCCTGGAACTGGATCTGCACACCGCGCTGCAGACCGCGGTCAACCAGTATGGTACGACCGTGAAGAGCGAAGGTCTGGTCGACCAGGTGCAGGACTTCATCTTCGACCGCCTGCGCGCTCGCTACGAGGACGAGGGCATCGATGTGGCCGTGTACCAGTCGGTGCGCGCCGTGCATCCCGACTCACCGCTGGACTTCGACCAGCGTGTGCAGGCGGTACAGGCGTTCCGCCGGCTGCCCGAGGCCGACACACTGGCGGCTGCCAACAAGCGGGTATCGAACATCCTGGCCAAGGCCGATGTGGCGGTGCCCGCCGACATCGATCCGGCCTTGCTCGGCGAAGCGGCGGAACAGGCGCTGGCCAAGGCCGTACAGGCGGCTGAGAGCGCCGTAACGCCCTTGGCAGCAGATCGTCAGTACCGGGCCACCCTGGAGCATCTGGCAGCCCTGCGCGAGCCGGTAGACGCCTTCTTCGACCAGGTGCTGGTGAATGCGGAGGATCCGCAGGTCAAGGCCAACCGCTATGCGCTGCTGGCCCGCCTGCGCGGCCTGTTCCTCGGTGTCGCCGATATTTCGCTGCTCGGATGAAGCTGATCATTCTCGACCGCGACGGGGTCATCAATGAGGACTCCGACGCCTTCGTCAAATCAGTGGATGAGTGGATCCCGCTGCCGGGTTCGATCGAGGCTATCGCCCGCCTGAGCCAGGCTGGCTGGACAGTGGCTGTCGCCACCAACCAGTCCGGCCTGGCCCGCGGCTACTTCACCGAACAGACGCTGGAGGCCATGCACCAGCGTCTGCGCGAGCTGGTAGCGGAGCAGGGTGGCCGGGTGGATCTGATCCGCCATTGTCCGCATGGCCCGGACGATGGCTGCGATTGCCGCAAGCCGCTGTCCGGTCTGTTCCGGCAGATCGCCACGCATTACCGCATATCCCTCGATGGCGTGCCGACCGTCGGTGACAGCCTGCGCGATCTGCAGGCTGGCGTCGCAGTCGGCTGCCAACCCTATCTGGTGCGTACCGGCAAGGGCCAGGTGACGGAATCCAAGCCGCTGCCCGCCGGTACTCGTGTGTTCGATGACCTGGCCGCCGTGGCCAGTCACCTGCTGGAAATCTGACCCATGTCCGTACTGATGGTCCTGCGTGTCACCCTGTTCTACCTGCTGCTGTCTTCCAGCGCCATGATCTGGGGCATGTTGATGCTGCTGATCGGGCCGTTCCTGTCCTATCGCACCCGCTACAAAGTGGTGCTGGAATGGTGGTGCCGGATGGCCATCTGGCTGACCGAGCATCTGGTCGGCATCCGCTATGAGGTCAGCGGACAGGAGAACATCCCCGATCAGGCAGGGGTGATCCTGTCCAACCACCAAAGCACCTGGGAAACCTTCTTCCTGCAGCAGATCTTCCGGCCGCAGACCCAGTTGATCAAGAAGGAACTGCTGTACGTACCCTTCTTCGGCTGGGCCTTCGCCCTGCTCAAGCCCATTGCCATCAACCGCAGCAAGGCGCGCAGCTCCCTGCAGCAGCTCAACCGCATCGGTGGCGAGCGGCTGCGTGACGGGGTATGGGTACTGGTGTTCCCCGAGGGTACCCGGGTACTGCCGGGCCAACCGATCAAGTTCACCCGTGGCGGCAGCGCCCTGGCCTGTGCCAATAACGCCCCGGTGGTGCCGGTGGCGCACAATGCCGGCGAGTTCTGGCCGCGGCATGGCTGGGGCAAGCGCCCGGGCACGGTGCAGGTGAAGATCGGGCCGGCGATCTATCCCAAGGGCCAGGACCCGCGCTCCATCGTCGAGGTCAACCGCCAGGCCGAGGCCTGGGTACAGCAGGCCATGCGGGAAATGCAGGCTGGCTGAGCTATCCTGACCACCCACCCTGTCAGGACGCTATCTGCATATGGATGTATTCCGCTATCTCCATGCCCTGTCCGAGCGTAACGGCTCGGACCTGTTCTTCAGCGTCGGCGCGCCGGTCACGCTCAAGCGCGAAGGCCAGTACCATCGCCTGGAAGAACGCGCACTGGCCCCCGGCTCGGTCAAGCAACTGGCCTATCAGCTGATGAGTCAGAAGCAGATCGCCGAGTTCGAACGCACGCTGGAAATGAACCTGGCCGTGGGTGTGCCCAATGCCGGTCGCTTCCGTATCAACGTGTATTACCAGCGTGGCGAAGTGGCCATGGTGGTGCGGCATATCAGTCACCAGATCCCGCGCATTGCCGAGCTGGGCCTGCCGGCCGAGCTGGAGAAGCTGGTGATGCTCGATCGCGGGCTGATCCTGGTGGTCGGCGCGGCCGGCTCCGGCAAATCGACCTCCCTGGCGTCCATGCTCGACTACCGTGCGGCCCACCGCGCCGGGCATATCGTCTGCATCGAGGATCCCATCGAGTTCCTGCACCGCCATCAGCTGTCGATCATCGACCAGCGTGAGGTGGGGCTGGATACCCTGAGTTTCTCCGAGGCGCTGCGCAACGTACTGCGCGAGTCGCCGGATGTGATCATGATCGGCGAGATCCGCGATCTGGAGACCATGCAGCACGCCTTGCACTACAGTGATACCGGACACCTGGTACTGGCCACGCTGCACGCTACAAACGCCTCACAGGCGGTCGAGCGCATGGTCAACATGTTCCCCAAGGAAGCCCGCAACCAGGTACTGGGCGATATCGCCATGAACCTGGCAGCAGTGATCGGTCAGCGGCTGGTGCCAGGTCTGCAGAAGAAGCGTGTGGCCGCCGTGGAACTGCTGCTGCGCACGCCCTATATCGTCGACCTGATCGGGCGCGATGAACTGGACGAGGTCAAGTCGGCGATGAGCCGCAGCGCCGAACTGGGCCTGCAGACCTTCGATCAGCACTTGTACGAGTTGCTGCAGTCAGGTGCGATCAGCCTGGATGAAGCACTCAAGCACGCCGACTCGCGCACCGACCTGACCCTCAGGGCACGCCTGGAGAAGGGCTTCAGCTATGAGGAGAACGAGATGAAGGTGTTGCGGGACGGTGATCTGACGGATGATTTTCGCTGAGGGAAGCCAGAAGTCAGTGATGATGACGCGACCATCCAATACCTACCGGCAACACCAGGCCCCTCGCTGGCCATCTGTTACTGATCGGCTTGATTGGCACCGATTGCACTTGTTGTAAACCGGCCTGCGCATAGAATCAATGGGCAAACCAACAATGAAAGCCAACCCCCTGATGAAGACATGATTCTCGAAGCCACACCCTCGTTTTCAATTTCGCGCGAACATTTCGCGACGATTGTTAGCGCACTGAAAAGAACGCTTTCAGGAACGCAGATGCTTGCTGCTTCGAGACTGATTGCTGCTTCGCTGGACGGTTCTGGTCAGGGTCGGTTACCGCTTCCTATCCTGGATGCGCTGATGTCTGATCTCCGACAGGCTGCCGAGGATCCGCTTTTACTGGTCAAAGCGTACCGCAAGCTGAACTATGGCTCGGACCTTTTGCGCAAGACCTATCTTGCGAGCGCGTTGACCCGTCGTGATGCGTTGAGGCTAATGTGTCGTTATTTTCAAGTTAATACCCAGGGCGTCAATATCTCATTACATGACGGGCTCGAGAACATACTGCGAGTTGATACCGTTTATCAACATGATACGGCGGATGCGCAGCGCGAAGCGATTGTCTATGGTCTCGTCAGAACCATGCAAAGCTTGGGCATAACCAATATCCAGCATATTACGCTCGGTTCGCAATCAATCACGTCGCTTCGCGAATTCGACACTCTCTTCCCCGCGCCAGTCCGCCTCGGAGAACCCGGCCAAGCGACCATTTTCATTTCTCCGGAAGGCCTGGATGACTTGCTTGGATGGCGCCCCTGTTCCGTCGAAATCATCGCCAAACGGGAGCGGCAGCTACTTCGGCTGGACTCAAGGTCCGATTGGAGTGAGTCCGTAAGCGCCTTATTACCGCTACTTTGCCGCCAGGGTGAAGCGAATATCGACCAGTGTGCCGAGTTGCTCGCTGTTAGCCGTAGAACCTTGCAACGCCATATCAAGGAAGACGGTGCCGTCTTCCGCGACTTGTTGGAGTTAGCACGAAAAGACCAAGCAAAGGCTTACCTCGCTCAGCATTACATTATTGATGAGGTTGCCCTGCTTCTCGGCTATCGCCAATCCTCACAATTCTATCGGGCATTCCGCCAGTGGTTCGATTGTTCCCCGACTGACTATCGCCACGCCGCAGCAACCCTTATTGCCCCACCGTAGAACCCTAATCGAGATATAAATGACCAAGACTCTACTTCGCAGCACATTGCTGTCTATCGCTATCGGCTTGCCATTAAACCAAGCCGTGGCCGATTCACTCACCGATAAAGTGATCACCAATGCCGCACGACACGAGCAGCAGGCCATCGCCTGGCGGCATGACATTCATCAACATCCGGAACTAGGCAATCAGGAAACGCGTACCGCAGGCGTGATCGCTGAACATCTTCGAAACTTGGGTATGACAGTTGAGACTGGCATAGGTACCACCGGTGTGGTCGGGTTGCTTGAAGGGGGGAAGCCAGGGCCAACCATAGCCTTGCGCGCCGACATGGACGCCCTTCCGGTGCTGGAAAAGACGGGCTTACCCTATGCCTCGAAAGTTGAGCAGGATTATCAGGGCAAGAGCATGCCTGTGATGCACGCTTGCGGTCATGATGCACATGTAGCAATTCTAATGGCAGTCGCCTCGAATTTAGCAGCGGTCAGGAACGAACTGCCCGGCAGCATCAAGTTCATATTCCAGCCTGCCGAAGAAGGCCCGAGCGATTATATCTATGACGGGAAGCGCTACTTTGGCGCGCGTCAACTCGTTGAAGAAGGCGTCCTGGAAAACCCTTCCGTGGAGGCAATCTTCGGTCTTCACGTCACGTCTATGGCACCTACTGGGACAATCGGCTATCGCAGCGGGCCGATCATGGCCAGTAGCGGCGATTTGCATATTACCGTTACCGGCAAACAGACCCACGGCGCTCAACCATGGAATGGAGTAGACCCGATCGTTGCAAGCGCGCAAATCATCACCGGCCTACAAACGGTGGTAAGCCGACGGACGAATATCATGCCCGCACCAGCGGTGGTCACTATCGGTACCATTGAGGGCGGCACCCGCCACAACATCATTCCAGACGAAGTAAAAATGACCGGCACTGTGCGCACCTTCGACGACGAAGTGCAGCAGCAGATCAATGCCGACATCAAACAAACCGCGGAACATATAGCGCTGGCCTCTGGCGCGCAAGCTCACGTCTCGGTCATCGAAAACTACGCCACAACCGTGAACGACCCGAATCTAACCCAGCGAATGCTGCCAACGCTGCAAAAAGTCAGTAGCGGCCGGGTTTTTCCATCTCCGCTGGTTACCGGCTCGGAGGACTTTTCATACTACGCGCAGAAAGTACCTGGTCTGTTCTTCTTTCTTGGCGTCACCCCATCCCGTCACATGGGACAGGCCGCGCCAAACCATTCACCAGAATTTGTGATAGACGACCAGGCGTTGATCGTCGGCATCAAAGCCCTGTCGGCGCTGACGACCGATTACCTCACAACTGCGACAGAATAGCAGTGTTCGGCCAGACCACGCCTTATCCAACGGGGCGGCGCAATGATAAGGAATATGCACGCCTGGAATGATGCTGGGCTCGTGGCACAGCTCCGGCACGGCCCTGCTTGAGCACGGCAATGATCTGGCTGTCGGTAAAGCGGGACTTCTTCATGGAACCTCCTCGGGAAAGCGTACGAGAAAATTCCACTTCTGGCGTCAGCTAAATGGCGAGGGGATTACCAGCTGAGCTGATTTACCGTCAGTCCTGGCGTAGCCGAGAAGCAGTGGAAATCGCAACATTGAAGTGGGTTCACTGGTTTAACCACCAGCGCCTACTGGGTTCGATCGGATATATACCACCGGCAGAAGCTGAGGCACACTTCTACCAGCAACAATCCGGTCAGACCATGGCGGCCTGACTTAAACGAGATGGCCTCCATAAAACCCGGTGTGATTCACTCTGGTACCTACAGACCCTGATTCAACGCCCGCTCGATATTCTGGAACCAGGAAGTTTTGAATGCCTCATCGGAAGCATACAACTTGTACAGTTCAAGCTCTTCCTTTCGCCGTTTCAGCATCACATCCTTCAGCATCTGCTCCAGTGCGAGGTTACGGCTGTAGGGGTCCTGATTGTCGCCATATTTGGCAGGGTAGTCGGGATGGGTGCGGATGCTTTCGAGAATATTGATGAACTTCACACGTTGCTCTTCCGGCGTAGCGCTCCAGCCCTGGAACCACCGCTCATTGAAGCTGCGGATAATCTCATCGAGGGGGTCAGCCTGTTCTTCGCCGCCATGCCCGCCGCGTGGATTGGGGTTCTGTGGGTCGAGTACAGCCTCTGAATCATCCAGCCCTATGGCGTGGCCCAGCTTGGTGCGTTCCAGTCCGTAGGTAGACAAGTCAACGGACTCCAACAACTCATCCAGTTCATCCTGGCTAGGATCTACGATCTTGAGCTTCGGCACCAAGAACTTGAGAAACCAGAAGAGCTTTTCCCACGCGAGAATTTCGAATGCCATGATTGACGCCACCTGTCCGTAGATCTTCACGAACTGCTTGGCCTTGATCTTGTAGTCGATCTTTTCCTTGTCTTCGAGCTCCAGTTCGAAATTGAAGCGCTCGGCAGCCGTATCAATCAGGGGGCTGAGCTTCTGGGCATCCTCGCCGTCAAAGAAACGTGTACAGAACTCTTCAACCTCGCACCATTCGTAGATCCCCGTGTCATCCAAGGTGTCTTTCAACTCATGCAGAACTTGAACGTCAGTCGCCCCTGAAAGGGTTGTGACAGTAAAGAAGGGATCAAAGGCCTTCTTGATGTCATCAGGCGAGTTGAAGAAGTCGAGCACGAAAAGGTCTTCGGTACGCTTACCCAGCTTCGGGGCTGAACGGTTCAAGCGCGACAGCGCCTGCACCGCCAATACTGACTGCAACTTCTTGTCGACGTACATGGCGCAAAGCTTCGGCTGGTCGAAGCCCGTGAGGTACTTGTTCGCCACGATCAGCAGCCGGACGCTGTTCTCGACCTTCTGACCGTGTAACTTCATCGGCCTGCCCTGATCGTCGTAGCCATCGAAGTAGAAGCGGGTCTTGTCCTCGGGGAAGCCGTTCATCTCGGCTTCTGTGTACTTGATGCCATCAACCTCCTTCTCACCGGAGAATGCCACCAGCGCCTTGAAGGGATTGCCACGCTTTTCCAGTTCCTTCTTCACCGCCTTGTAATAGCGAATCGCGGCTTCGATGTTCTGGGTAATGACCATGCCCTTGGCCTTGCCGCGCAGCCGCTTGGTGTTCACTACGTTCTCGATGAAGTGCTCCACCATCACTTCGGCTTTGGTGTTGATCGTCTGCTGACTGCGCTCGACGAAGGCCCGGAGCTTCTTCTGCGCCTTCGCAGTATCGAACAGGGGGTTGTCCTCGATCGACTTCTGAATCTCGTAGTAGCTCTTGTAGGTGGTGTAGTTGGCCAGCACGTCGAGGATGAAACCCTCCTCGATCGCCTGCTTCATGCTGTACAGGTGAAACGCCCTGAAGGTGCTATCCGGCTGCTGCACGCCAAACTTTTCCAGGGTGGTGTTCTTTGGTGTAGCAGTAAAGGCAAAGTAGGAGGCATTACCGCGCATCTTGCGCGCCTGCATGGCAGCCAGAATCTTGTCCTGCGGGTCGTCCTCGTCCGGGTCCTCTCCGCCACCCATGGCCTGATTCATGGTGTTATGGGCCAGGCCACTCTGGCCGCTGTGGGCTTCGTCAATGATCACGGCAAAGCGCTTGTCACTCAGGTCGGCTATGCCATCGATGATGAAGGGAAACTTCTGAATCGTAGTGATGATGATCTTCTTGCCGTTCTCCAGTGCCGCTTTCAGATCGGCTGAGCGCAGTGCTGGGGCAACGATGTTTTTCACCTCTGAGAAATCACGGATGTTGTCGCGTAGCTGCTTGTCCAGCAGGCGGCGGTCCGTCACCACGATCACGCTGTCGAACAACGGTGTATCCAGCGCTCGTGCTCCAGGTACATCGAGTAGCTGTGGGTAAGTCTCGATCAGCTGATAAGCCACCCAAGTGATGCTGTTGGATTTGCCCGACCCGGCAGAGTGCTGGATCAGATAGCTTTGCCCCACACCATTCTCGGCGGCGTGACTGAGCAGGCTCCGTACCACATCAAGCTGATGGTAGCGGGGAAATATCAGCGTCTTCTTGGCCAGCGGGGCGGTCTTGTCACCCTCCAGCAATACAAAGTGCTGGATGATTCCGGCCAGGCTGACCGGTTGGAACACCTCTTCCCACAGATAAGCCGTCTTGTGGCCGTTAGGGTTCGGCGGGTTACCGGCACCTTCGTTGTGGCCCTTATTGAACGGCAGGAACCAGGTGGAGCCGCCTGCCAGCTTGGTGGTCATCCAGACTTCGTCGGTGTCGGCGGTCATGTGCACCAGGGTACGACCAAATTGCAGCAACGGCTGCGTGGCGTCCCGATCACGGTACTGCTTCTGTCCGTGATAACGGGCACTCTGGTTGGTCCAGGCGTTCTTCAGCTCCAGGGTGATGATCGGCAGGCCGTTAAGGAACAGCACCATGTCCACCGACTCATTCGGGTTCGCCTGGCTGTGATGCACCTGCCGGGTCACGCTCCAGATATTGGCGGTAAAGTTGTCGTGGACCTTCTGTGCAGAGCTGGCCAGCGGAGCGGGGTACATGAGGGCAAAGTGCGCGTCCTCAACCGGCAGTCCCTTTTTCAGCAGATGCAGCAGGCCCCGGCGTTTCAGCAACCTGTCGAGCTGACCGAGGATCTTGGCCTGCCAATCGGCGGGGTTGCGGGCCTTGAGCTTGTCCAGCGCCTTGCCCTGGGTGGTTTTCAGAAACTCCCAGAACAGGCGTGTATCCAGTGCCAGAGCAGCATCGAAGTCAGAGGGCAGGCCCAGACGGAAGGGGGAGAGGCCATAGGGCGCGGGTGCCTCGGCGGTACCCTCACTGGTCGTTCCGGTCAGATGCCGTTCGATGGCCTGTTCCAGTGCGATCTCCTTGGTATTACTGACCATCATCTACCCCCATCCTCATAGTTTCACCAGCATCGATTCTGCCAACAGCGCCTGGGCCATAGTCACTTTCCCCTTACAGCCGCCTTATGTTTTATGGCTAATTCCTGTTCGATTTGCTCAATACTCGGCAGGCTGGTTTGCAGGTTTTCCGGTAGGGACTCTACCAGCCGGTATTCGGCGATCCCCATGGGTTGCTGGTTGTCTGTAAGTGCATATTCTGCCACCACTTCGTTTTTGTCCTTGCACAGCAGCATACCGATGGTGGGATTATCGGCTTCGTGTTTTACCTGCTTGTTGACAGCTGTCATGTAAAAGCCCAGCTGGCCGAGATGCGCCGGCTTGAACTTGCCGGTCTTGAGCTCAATCACCACGTAGCAGCGCAGCTTCAGGTGATAAAACAGCAGATCAAGGTAAAAGTCTTCGCCGCCCACGTTTACCAGTACCTGTTTGCCGACATAGGCAAAGCCCGCGCCCAGCTCCAGCAGAAAACGGGTGATGTGCTGCACCAGCGCATCTTCGATGGCACGCTCCTGCGCCTCCTCACCCAACCCCAGAAAGTCGAGCCGGTAGGGGTCTTTCAGGGATTCGCGGGCCAGATCGGACAAGGGCGCAGGCAAGCGCTCGGCAAAATTGCTGATGGCCTTGCCATGGCGCTCGATGGCCCGGGTTTCGATCTGCATCACCAACACATTGCGTGACCAGTTGTTTTCAATGGCTTTGGCCGCATACCAGAGGCGCTCGTCCGGGCTGTTGAGCTTGTCCAGCAACACGACGTTATGTCCCCAGGGCAATTGTGCAACAGCCTGTTGCACAATTTCAGCGTCCGGCCAGCTTTCGGCAAACGCACGCATGTATTTCAGGTTTCTGGGGGACAGCCCCTTCATCTCGGGAAAGGCGGTACGCAGGTCGTGTGACAGGCGATCAATTACCTTGGCACCCCAGCCCTGGCGGGCCTGATTGTCCAGAATATCCCGGCCAAGGCCCCAATACAGCAACACCATCTCCCTGTTTACCGCCCGCGCTGCCCGTTGCTGGGCGTTGTGGATGCGGGTTTTCAGCTCGTTGAGCCAATGGCCGTACTCTTCCGGCATGGTTTGGAGGGACGCAGGCGCTGCTTTTTTATCTGGCATGGCTTACTGGCTCCCGGTTACCGACCGTCTTCCGTGACCTTGATCTTGCCAGTGACGGCGGCGTTGATCAGGGTTGTTTTATATTCCTTGAGGGCGGTGATTTGGTCTCGCTTGATTGAGATGGCCTTGTCGACCTTGTGCGAAACAGCCCCAGCGTAGTGGTTTATCTGTTGCTGCTCTGCCTTGGGCGGCACAATGGTTAAGAGATCGCGAAAATCATCCCAGTAGAGGCGCTTTCTGAAGTCCGTTATGCCTTTCGAGTTTGCGTCCATCTGCCAGATAAACGCAGGCGTGCGATACAACAGTTCAAAGTAATCACCTGCCATAGCGTCAATAGGGCGGGCAACCACATAGGCAGGGCTAACCATGCCATGTGTATGGACGGCACCAATCCCGCCTTGCCAGGCGCGCATCATGTTATAGGCGATGTCTCCCGGCAAAACCTCCTTGTATGCGGTTCGGTCTTCAATTTTGATGATAGAGCGAATGTTCTCTTCTGCGGACAATTCTTCTCGGGAGACGCCGCTATGAATCGAAACAGAGAGAACCGGCAGATTGGCGTTGCCTGAATTTTTTGTTTCACGGAAAAGGGTGAAGTTGCGCTGTATCGACCAATGCGCTGGAATCTTACCAATCCAGTCAATGCCGCTGTCCTTCATGGGGGCGTCGGGGTTCAGACCGCGGGTTACGGCCTGTTGAATCAGGATCTGCCTGCGCTCGTGCAAGAGCTTGATCTGCTCCTCCTTGATTCGCACCGCCTCGTCGATTTTTGCGCATTTTTTGTCGAGAAATGCTGCGATGGCGTGTTGTTCTTGCATCGGAGCACAGATTATTGGAAGGCGGAATAAATCATCAGAGTAAAGACGTATAAAGCCTTCCATCACACCTTTGACCCGGCGCTTTATCTCTCCTTGATATTCAGCCTGCTGAAGAAGTGCTACAACAATGTCGCTACGAATTTCTGCATCGTTCTTGATTCGATAGATTGCATAGTCTGGGCTCGTAATGCCTGTAACTTCCGAAACGGCGAGCAGTCCATTTGATGCTTGCATTCGATTGATTACGATGTCGTTCTCAGACACAATTTTGTAGCCAACCAGTGAGTCAGCTTGGCCACCGCGCTCTGCCATGCTGTCACGCCTAATTACGCCTTGAGTCTTACTCAGAGATAGAAGCGGCTCAGAACCGTCTTTGGATCTTGCATTCAGTTCATCCAGTAAGAATCCAGTCCGTTTAGTTTTCCAATGCGACGGAATCTGACCTATCCACTCAACACCGCTATCACTGTAATTTGCGTATTTCGGATAAGCTGCTGTTTTCATTCCACCGGCTCCAACTTAGTCGCCACCTCAACCCCCAAAATATCCGCAATCAGCCCATCAGCTTTTTCCTCCAGCGCCAGAATATCCCGCGTCACCTCTTCCAGACTGCGCAGCGGTTTGTGGCGGTAGAAGTATTTGTTGAAGCTGATCTCGTAGCCGATCTTCACGCTGTCGAGGTTGATCCAGGCTTCTTCGACGTGGGGTTTTACTTCGGCCAGGAAATAACGGTGAATGCTGTCCTTCAACGGTATGCTTTCCGCATCGCGCAGCTCGGTGGCAGCTTCATAGGTCAGGTAGCT
>Ga0265293_10009909_pt1 | contig 13500 bp, 6 predicted proteins | sample Munlanlewell138R_FD_192505 | JGI IMG/M metagenome (GOLD analysis project Ga0265293, IMG submission 192505) | Leachate microbial communities from a municipal landfill in Southern Ontario, Canada - Leachate well 138R | ecosystem: Engineered > Solid waste > Landfill > Unclassified | place: Canada...
CTCTGCTCCTGCGAGTTTATCCACTATAAATAGAAGATATCTTATATCTATTGAGATATTTCTGCATTGAGTTACGTCATAAGCTATATCACTCATGGTTCCTTCCCAACAACGGTCGAAATTAATTCCTATTAGCTCGCCATTAGCATTCAAAACCGGAGAACCTGAGTTTCCTCCTGTGGTATGGTTAGATGCGATAAAAGCAACTGGTAGTTCTCCTTTGGCGTTCTTGTACTGACCATAGTCCTTCTTAAGGTATAATTCCTTTAGCTTTGGTACAACTACATAATCATAAATCTCAGGATTCTCTTTCTCCATAATTCCTTCTATTGTAGTATAGGTTTCGTACTTTACACCATCTCTTGGGTAATAAGGCTCGATATTTCCATAAGCTACTCTTAGAGTAAAATTAGCATCAGGATAAAATTCTTTGTTAGACATCATCTCCATCTGACCTTTGACATAGATTCTGTAAAGACTATCTAATTTTGTATCTATTTCGCTTAACACAGGTGTATTATTATCTAATACATCATTAAATATATAAGAAAAGATTTCAATTGCAGGGTCTTTCAATGCTTTTTTCTCGCTGAACTTACTAAGAAGTTTCATAGTTTTCTTTTCGTCGCTAAGAATAGACTTATTATAAATCTCTTCAAAATACTTATTTGGGTTTCCTTTGTGTTTCTTCTCAACTTTTTCTCTTAACCATGGGTTATTTGCCTTTGCATAATCTTCATAAAATATGCTCATGGTCTTGATAAATATCTCTTTATCTACAATTGAGTGATTAAGAAAATCGTTATTGAAATAAGTGGAGAATTTCTTCTTGCTTGCCTCTGCTCTTATATTGAAATTCTTTTCATCATTTTTCGCTTTTAGGGTGCTTAATGAAAGAATCTCTCTTGCATTTTTCATAAAATCGCTTGCTAAAACAGCTTCGCTTAAGTAAATATAAGGCATTTCATGTTTAGCTTTGATTTCGTAAGTTTGTTTAAAGCCATTGATTATTCCAGAATATTCTTCCTTTCTTGCCTCTGTGGTATTTGCCCAAATATCAAACTCTCTTTCAAATTCTTTTTTGTTATCCACAACATTAAGTCTCTTTATTCCATTTGTTTCTCCAATCCATTTCTTCCAACCATTAGCAATCCCTGCAACAGGAGCTGAGTAGCGAAGTCTTTGGCTTGGGCTTTGTTCCATAGCATGCTTATATATCTTAAGTCTTTCATCTCTTAGCTTAATTCTAGTAGGATTTTCAAAATTAGCTATTTGATCTACTGCGTGAGAGCTTAGATATTGTTGGGTTCTTCCAGGATAGCCAAATACAAAGGTAAAATCTCCTTCCTCTACTCCCTTAATATTTATTTTTAAATGTTGTTTTGGAGTATAAGGTATATTATCCTTAGAGTATTTTGCAGGTTTATTATCCTTGTTTGCATAAACCCTGAACATAGAAAAGTCACCAGTATGTCTTGGCCACATCCAATTATCAGTATCTCCACCAAACTTACCAATATTTGAAGGAGGTGCTCCTACTAATCTAATATCATTAAACACCTCGTTAACATATAGGAAATATTGATTGCCATAATAGAATGGTTTTACCTCAGCCTCATAATGATTATCCTTAGTAGCCATCTCCACTATCTCTTTAATATTCCTTTCTATCAATTTATTCCTTTCCTTTTCGCTCATTTTTGGACTCACCTCTTCTAAAACCCTATGAGTTACGTCTTCCATATAAATCAACTGAGTAATTGAAAGTCCAGGGCAAGGGAGTTCTTCTTCCATATTATATGCCCAAAACCCGTTAGTAAGATAATCTCTTTCAACAGTACTAAGAGATACAATATTAGAGTAACCACAATGATGGTTAGTAAGTAGAAGCCCTTGAGGAGAGACAAACTCTCCAGTGCAACCTCTACCAAAAATCATAATAGCGTCTTTTAAAGAGGATTGATTAACACTATATATATCTTCAGCACTAATCTTCATTCCGTTTTTCTTCATATCTGCTTCTCTTTTGTTCAGCAGAATTGGTAACCACATTCCCTCGTCGGCTTTTAAAAAGCTTGGTGTAAGAAGTGTTACTATTAATAATAATAAGGTTGTTTTTCTAAGCATAGTATTCATTGTTTATTAATTACTGATTGCAAAACTACAAATAATATCTCTAATTTAAAAATCCAGAATGCGTCCGAAATGAGTACAGATCAATATAACGGGGTTTGAAATACGGACAAGTGAATTTAGAATAAGTCTAAATCCTTTGTTTATTAATAAGATTGATAATATTTCAATATAAAATAATTCCAATTAGACATTATTATTTGTTCGCATAAATAGATGTAAATCAGTAGTAATTGTTTTTATCCTTTTTCTTTTACTTTCCCTGCTTATAATTCATGTCCGTAAAAAGGATTGATAGATTATCTCTATGAAATTATAGTTAAATTAAATGTGAGTTAAATTGTAATTATAATGACTTGATAATAAGTAAATCTAAAATAGTTTATATTAAATAACCCTATGGATTTATTCTTTACATATTAAACTTGGTATAATAATTGTTAATATGCATTTAAAGACTTTTAATAACTTAAAAATACAAACACTATGAGCAAGCTAGAATTTGAAGATATTGTAATTTCCCACAAAGAAAGTTTAGATTATTTTGCATTAAGTTTGACCTCAAACAAAGAGGAATCGAGAGATTTAGTCCAGGAAACAATGTTAAAGGCATTATTGAAAAAAGAGTTTTTCAAAGAAGACACTAATATAAAAGCTTGGCTATTTACTATTCTAAAGAATATTTTTATTAATAATTACAGAAGAAGACAAAGGATTAATCTAATAATGGATAGTAATTTCGATTTGATAGCTTTGGGTAATTTGCATAAGAGCGACTATACAAGGGCTGACGAAGAATTAAATATTAAAGAAATTAAATTTGCTATTGATACTCTTGATGACCATCAGAAGATTCCTTTTGAAATGGTACAACAAGGTTATAAGTATAACGAAATTGCTGAATTACAAAATATAAATATTGGAACTGTAAAGAGTAGAATTCATATGGCAAGAAAAAATATCATTAAAGCCCTTGAATCATAATCTATATTCATGATGTTTTTGCTTTTTTTAAATGGTTACTTAAACAAAAAGCACCTTAGTTTTCTAAGGTGCTTTTATTATTTAATAGCTAAATAAAGTCCTAATAGAAGAAAGTGAAATTTGATTCTACCTTTGCTTTTCCTAAAAGTACTTGAATAGGTAAACGCAATTGACTTGTCTTTTGCATTGTTTTCATTTCAAATGATTGTTGAATCATTTTAGGATCTTCTTTTACTGGTTTTTGTCTTATATTATCAATATCAATAATATAAATTCCATTATATCCCTTAATAGGTTTTTGAATTCCTTTGCTCTTAGCACTTGCCAAAGAACCTAATACCCTCATCTCAGGACCTGCTTGTACAAAATAAGCATCATTGAAAGATACGTTTTGAGCAGAATCAACACTTATATTTAGTTTAGCTGCAATTGAGTTAAGATTCTTATCAGTCTTGATTAAATCCTCTGCTTTTTTAGTTAGGATTTCTGCCTTCTTTTCAATTCTAACCATATTTTCGATAAAAGGTTTTACTTGTTCAAGAGATAAAATACCTTTTTCTTTAATATCCTTTAGACCTACTACCACAAACATATCAGGTAATTCATATATCTCAGGAGCTACATCACCCTTCTTAGTGTCCTTATTATATGCCCATCTTACTATTTCTCTTGCATAAGGAGTTCCGTTTAATTGGTAATCTGTTTCTCTAAGGTTAGGAGAAGTAAGGATATTTAGATTTTGTTTTTGAGCTGCAGAGGTAAAGGTAGCCATATTGCTTGCCTCGCCTAAGAAAGTATTAGCCTTATCTCTAACTTGATTAATTGTTTGTTCGCTTGGTCTAATCTCCATAGTGATAGTAGCCATTCTCAATTTATTAATAGGAGTAGTCTTACCAGTTACCTTAATAATCCAATATCCCATATCATTTGGAATGCTATGAACAAATATTCCATTAATAGGAGTTTCAATTATTTTTGAATTCAAATCAGGTTGGAAGCTACCATCTAATAACCATCCACCATCTCCAAGATTCTTCTTTGCCTCTGGATCATCTGAGAAATTTGCAACTTGTGTTTCAAAGCTTTCAGGATTTGCTTTTAATAAATTATAAACACTATCCTTTAATTGAGTCGCTACCGCTTGGCTTCTTTTTATTTCTCCACCAGCTTTTTCGTTAAGAATTAAAATGCTTGAAAAACGAACTGAATCAGGACGAGCTTGAACTGAAGTAAGTTTTCCCATTACCCAAGAGTTTTGATTTTGGAAAGGAGGGATAAATTCTCCAACACCAACCTTAGAAAGTATTGAATCAGGATAAATTTGGTTTAATACTTCTCTTTTAAAGTATGTACTGTCATAAACTAAGTCAGAAACAGAAGATACAAAACTTGGAAGCTCATGGTAAGGAACTGTCTTAAATACCTCGAATGTGCTTGCAACAGTATCATTGATAAATTTAATATCTTCAGCAGATGGAGTAATATTGAATCTAACAAATTCTACATCTCTTAATGTTTCAACTACTTTAAATTCGTTTTTATGTTCTTCGTAATATTTCTTGTAATCTTCTTCTGTTATCTTGATTGTATTGTCCGCAACAGTTGAGAAGTTTAATAATACATATCTTGAATCAGTCACTTGATTAGATATATCGCTAATATGTGATGCAAGTTTTGAAGGCATATACATACTCTTAGCTAAAATCTTTTCGTATTTTTCTTGTTGTCTTGCTTTCTTTATGTATTTCTCAAAGTTTCTCCAGCTTAATTGTTCCTCAAGTGGAAGTTTATCGAATTGAGAAATATACTGAGAGATTGCTTGTTTATTATATTGACCAGTTTGAGGGTCAGCAAAGTTTTGCATTACTAAAGGATGAATAAAATTCCCAAAAAACATATCATTCATCTCTTCCTGACTTACTCCAACTCCTAAAAGTTCGTATTCTCCTTGAAGTAGTTTCTCGTTAAATAGTTCATTAAATGCTTGTTGATTTGCAGTGAAGCTTTCCTCTGGGCTAAGATTATCATCTTGTTTTTGTTGCTTCATATTGGTTTCTATTGTTTGAGAAACCTCATTTAGTTCATTACTTGTTATCTCAACACCATTTACCTTTGCAATATTGCTTGGGATAGTATTGGATTGAGTAAATAAGTCGTTGAAAATAAACGCTAAAATTGCTATTGCAATAACTACTACAGCTAAACCTGCTTTTTGTCTTATTCTTCCAATGATTGCCATTACTTAAATTGTTTATTTATTATGTATTAATTTTCTATTCATTAAATAGCTTGCAAAAATAGGAATAAATTCATGATTTGGAAAGATTTTTATTAGAAATCTTTTATAATAATGTATTATTTATGCTTTAGATTTGTTTGTTTGCCTTATCTTTGCGTGATAAAATTAATATGATGGATATGAAGAAAAAATTGTTTTTTATTCTCTTAATTGCATTTATTCACAGCTTTAATGCTTATTCTCAAGAGGAAGATAAGGGTTTTGAAATGTCAAAGAACCTGGAAATCTTTTCTTCGGTTTATAGAAATATACATACTAATTATGTGGATGATATTAATCCCGGAGATTTAGTGAAAACTGCAATTGATGCTATGTTATATAAGCTTGACCCCTATACTAATTTCATCCCTGAGTCGGATATTGAAAATGTTAAACTCCAATTATTAGGTCAGTACGGAGGGATAGGTGCATTAATTCATCAACAAAATGGAATGGTTGTAATTTCAGAACCCTACGAAAACCTTCCTGCATATAAGGCAGGTCTTAGAGCTGGAGATATTATCCTTGAGGTAAATGGAAATAGTACTAAGGATAGAAACTCAGATGAGGTAAGAGAATTCCTTAGAGGGCAGGCTGGTTCTCAGATAAGTATTAAGGTGCTTAGAGGAGGCAAAGAGATTGAAAAGAAGTTCACAAGAGAAGAGATTACCCTTGAGAATGTGCCTTATTATGGAATGGTATCAAATGATATTGGTTATATTAAACTAAATGAATTTACCAATAACGCCTCGAGGAATATTCTTTCAGCATTTAAGGAATTAAAGAAATCCAATAGTTTAAAGGGATTGATAATTGACCTTAGAGGAAATGGGGGAGGTCTTTTAAATGAGGCTGTGGATATTGTAAATATATTTGTTGAGAAGGGACAAAGTATTGTTAGTACAAAGGGAAAGATTTCTCAAAAGAATCAAACCTTCAAAACTAATTATTCTCCATATGATTTGAATATCCCTCTAATTATACTTGTAGATGGAGCATCTGCCTCTGCATCTGAGATTGTAGCTGGAAGTTTACAGGATTTGGATAGGGCTGTAATTATGGGACAGAGAACATTTGGGAAGGGATTGGTTCAGAATATTATCCCTCTAACCTATAATACTCAACTTAAGGTTACAGTTTCCAAATACTATATCCCAAGTGGAAGATGTATCCAGGCAATAGATTACTCCCATAGAGATGAAGAAGGAAGAGCAAATAAGGTTCCTGATTCCCTTAAGAAAGAGTTTAAAACCAAGAGGGGAAGAGTGGTTTATGATGGTTTTGGGATAGAGCCGGATATTGTTTTGGAAAGGGAATATACAAGCCCAATAATATATCCTATAATAACTAAATTCCTTGCCTTCGACTTTGCAACAAAGTTTGTAAATGAGAATCCAAGCATTGCTTTGCCAAAGGAGTTTGAAATAAGTGATGAGATATATAATCAGTTTTTAGATTTTATTAAGGATAAGGATTACACATATTCAACAATATCGGAACGTACACTTGATGAATTGGAGAAATCTGCTTTGAGAGAGAAGTATAGCGAGGATATTATGAATGAGATTAAGATTATTAGAGCCAAATTTGAAGAGGATAAGAAAAACGATTTAATTAAGTTTAAAGATGAGATTAAAGAAGTTTTATTATCTGAAATAGTGGTTAGATATCATAATCAAAAAGGGAGGATTGAAGCATTATTAAAGAATGATAAGGAGGTAATAGAAGCTATTAAGCTCTTGGATAACCAAGAAAAATACAATAAAATCCTTGGGAAATAAATCAAAATATAGATTTTAAGTGATGAGTAAAACATATATACATATAATAATAATTCTAATTATCTCTTTCTTTTATGCTTATAGTGGATATTCTCAAGGTGTCTCAAATAGAAAAGTAGAAGACCTCCCGTGGAAATATGCCCTAAGGATTGGAGGAAGTTATGATATAATTAGCCTTCAACAAGGCGCTGATTATAAGTTTGGATACAAGGCTGGAGTAGTTGCGGAAAAGAGACTTATCTATAATCTCTACTTCCAACCCTCATTGTCTTTTGTTAAAAAAGGATACACCTATAACCTGCCTTATTATTCCAAAAGAGATGTAAATGCTCAAATGATAGAGCTTGTAGGAAGTCTGATGATTAAGTTTGGAGATGAGAGAAAGTCAAGGGGTTTATTCCTTAGTACTTCTCCATATATTAGTTATGGAGTGGGAGGAGAGACTAAAACCACCGATTTAAGAAGCGTAGCTGATAATTATGGAACAATAAATGAGGCGACTTTCTCTAAAACAATGATGAAGTCGATGGATATAGGATTTCAAGTAGGATTAGGTTATGATATAAATAAGAATTTCGAATTAGGGGGAACTTATATATTCGGACTTCAGTCAATTCTAAGAACAGCAAACTTTATGTGGAGGGGTTACCAATTCCACCTTAGTTACTTCTTTTAGATCTTAGAAAATAAGAGTAACTCAAACGATGCATTAGAGTAACTCAAACGATGCATTAGAGTAACTCAAACGATGCATTAGAGTAACTCAAACGATGCGTTAGCGTAACTCAAACGATGCGTAAGACTAAGTCTTATTTCAGTATTAATTTACTTTAAAATCATATCCTAATAAATCATAATATAATAAATTGATAATAGGAAGATTAATATAGTTAATAACATTGGTTGTTGAAAACTTGATTGAAATTCATCAAAAATAAGGGTACGTAATTTAATTCTTGTTTGTAACTTCGCAGAACCGAAATTTTAAAAATTACAGTTATGGACCTAGATTTATTCTCAGCTTTGGAAGAGGAAAAGAACAAAGAAAGTGAAATAGTTTCTAATATCCTGCCTAATGCAAAGGAAGATATTGGAAAACTGGGTCTTATAGAAAAGATTAATAAATATAATAATAATAGAGAAATGCAGTCAAATACTAAGACAAAGGATTATATAGCCTTAGATACAAAGGATATTCTTGAATCATCTACCAATTATTTCAAAGGAGATACACTTGCAGCAGATGTATGGATGAATAAATATGCCCTAAGAGATGGAGGAGATATCTATGAGTTAAATCCAGAGCAAATGCATAGGAGATTAGCAAAGGAGTTTGCAAGGATAGAGTCAAAGTATGAAAATCCAATGCAAGAGGAAGAGATTTTTGAATTGATAAAGGATTTTAAATATATAATTCCTCAAGGCAGCCCTATGTCGGGGATAGGTAATAATTTTCAGATAGTATCCTTATCAAATTGTTTTGTTATAGGTAATTCGGGAGATTCAGATTCTTACGGAGGGATACTTAAGATAGATGAGGAGCAGGTGCAGTTAATGAAGAGAAGGGGAGGAGTAGGACATGACCTTTCACATATAAGACCAAAGTCATCCTCAGTAAAGAACTCAGCCCTAACCTCAACAGGTATAGTCCCTTTTATGGAGAGATATTCCAATACCACAAGAGAGGTAGCACAGGGAGGAAGAAGAGGGGCCTTGATGTTATCAATCTCAATTAAGCATCCAGATGCAGAAGAATTTATAGATGCGAAGATGGAGCAGGGTAAGATTACAGGGGCAAATGTATCGGTAAAGATCGATGATGAGTTTATGCGATGTGTTGCAAGTGGGAAGAAATACAAGCAGCAATTCCCTATTGATAGCCCTAACCCAAAGGTAGTAAAAGAAATAGATGCAAGAGAGCTTTGGAACAAAATTATACATAATGCTTGGCAGAGTGCAGAGCCTGGAGTTTTGTTTTGGGATACAGTAATTAGAGAATCAGTTGCAGATGCTTATTCCAGCTTTGGATTTAAGACAGTATCGACCAACCCTTGTGGGGAGATTCCACTATGTCCTTACGATTCATGTCGCTTACTTGCAATAAATCTTTATTCCTATGTAAAGAATCCATTTACCGATAAATCAGAGTTTGACTTTGAGTTATTTGAAAATCATGCAAGAAAGGGTCAAAGACTAATGGACGACCTTATCGATTTGGAATTAGAAAAAATAGATAGGGTTTTAGCTAAGATAGACTCAGACCCAGAGGAGGAAGAGATAAAGAGAGTAGAGAAAAACCTTTGGTTGAATATTAAATTAAAGTGCTTAGAAGGCAGAAGAACAGGTTTTGGAATAACAGCAGAAGGTGATATGCTTGCAGCACTTGGCTTGCGTTACGGGACAGATAAGGCGAGAGAATTTGCAGTAAAGGTTCAGAAAACACTTGCATTATCAGCCTATTCTGCAAGTGTTGAGATGGCAAAGGAAAGAGGAGCATTTCCATTATATGATTCAAGTTTAGAGGAAAATAATCCTTTTATCCAAAGAATAAGAGAGGCAAATCCTGATCTTTATAATAAAATGCAGAAATATGGAAGAAGGAATATTGCCCTATTAACAATAGCTCCAACAGGTAGTGTAAGTATTTGCACCCAGACTTCCTCAGGTATAGAGCCTACATTCCAAGTAGTATATAAAAGGAGAAGAAAGGTAAATCATAATGATAAGAATTCAAAAGGCACATTTACCGATAATGAGGGACAGCTTTGGGAAGAGTATATAGTATTCCATCATAAATTTGCAGATTGGGCAAGAATAAACGGATATGATATAGATGAGATTAAGGAAACCTATACTCCAGAGCAAATAGACGATTTAGTAGCAAAGTCTCCATACTATAAAGCAACTGCCAATGATATTGATTGGGTTCAAAAGGTAAAGATGCAGGGAGAGGTTCAGAAATGGGTAGACCATTCAATAAGTGTAACGGTAAATATCCCTAAGGAAACCCCAGAAGATATAGTATCTCAAATCTATTTAACAGCTTGGGAATCGGGATGTAAAGGAATGACAATATATCGCGAAGGTTCGAGAGAGGGAGTATTAGTTTCTCATTCTGAGGGTCAAAGCAAAGACCTGCATTTCACAGAAACAAAGGCTCCAAAAAGACCTAAGAAATTAGAAGCTGATGTTATCCGTTTCCAAAATGAAAAAGAAAAATGGGTAGCTATTGTAGGGATTATTGAGGGAAGACCTTATGAGATATTCACTGGACTTTCAGAGAGTTTTATTCTTCCAGATTTTGTTTCAAAGGGCTTTGTAATTAAGAATAGAGATGAGAATGGAGTTGCAAGATATGACTTCCAATTTAAGGATAAGGATGGTTATAATATTACTTATGAAGGGCTTTCAAGATTATTCAATAAGGAATATTGGAATTATGCAAAGCTAATCTCAGGTATTCTTCGTCATGGTATGCCAATTAATCATGTAATTGAATTAGTTTCAAAGCTTACCTTCGATAATGATACAATTAACACTTGGAAGAGTGGTGTTGCAAGAGCACTTAAGAAATATGTTCAAGATGGTACAAAGGTAGAAGGGGAGAAGTGTCCTAATTGTTCACAAGAAACTATTATATTTTCTGGAGGTTGCAAGAATTGCACATCTTGTGGATGGAGCAAATGTAGTTAGATAAATAAAATATGAAGTGATAGGTTTATCACATAGAGGGCGAGGCATAGGGTATGGGATAATTATCTTATGCCTCGTTTTCTTTTTCTCTAATAACTCCTATTCCCAAAACGCAGAGGAAATCACTAAACTGATTTATAATATTGAGGAATTAGAGATATCGGACGAAGAAAAACAAACCTATATTGAGGATTTAATCCATATAAGCCTTAATCCTATAAATATCAATAATGCAGAACCATATTATCTCCGTTTATTAGGGCTAAGTGAGTTCCAAATTCTTTCTCTGCAAAGATATATTATCGAGGCACATCCCTTATTAAGTATTTACGAAATCCCTCTTATTAACGGCTTTTCTGAGGAAGATATGCTTAGGATAAAGCCTTTTATAATTATAGCCCCAATCAATTGGAAACCATCCTTAAGAATAGATTCTCTTTTCAAAAAAGCATACCACGATATTAGACTTCAGTACAAGAAAGTATTGGAAGAAGCTTATGGATATACTCGTAATGATGGCAAAGGTTATCTTGGGCAGAATTTCTCCACATCTCTTAGGTATAATCTCAATTATTTCGATAGGCTATCCTTCTCATTAATTGGAGAAAAGGATGCTGGAGAGAGTTTCTTTACCAATAATCAAACCTATGATTTTCTTTCTTCTCAGCTTACTCTACGAGATATTTCTATTTTTAAACAAATTACCCTTGGAGACTATAAACTATCCTTTGGTCAAGGGCTTGGCATGAATCAAAACCTTAATTTCGGACATTTTTCCTCAGATGCAAGGATGGATAAGGGCTATAAGGGAATTAAACCAAGCCGTTCTACAACAGAGTATAACTATATGAGAGGGATTGCAACTCAGATAAAAATATCCGACTTTAATATATATTTATTTGCCTCAAGCAAAAGAATCGATTATTCAGGAAGCATTCTTACTACAGGTTTGCATCGCACTGAAAGTGAGGTTAGCAAGAAAGATAGTAATAGAGAAAATGTATTGGGAGCTAATATTACATGGCTTAAAAGAGGGTTTGAGATAGGTCTTACAGGATTTCACTATAATTATCTCTACCCAATCACCCATCAAAACTCTGAATATATGAAATATTACTTCACTGGAAAGGAGAATTCAGTTATAAGTTTAAATTCAACCATACCTTTGATGAAGAGAGCTAAGATATTGACAGAAATTGCTATGAGTCAGAATAAAGGAAGGGCATTTTTGCTTGGCTTAGAAGTAAATTTTGGATATAAGACCAATCTTATAATCTCTTACCGTGATTATCAAAACCAATTTCAGAACCATTTCTCCTCCACAATAGGAGCTCAAAGCAGAACTGCTAATGAAAGAGGAGTATATATTGGCTATTCCTACTTGCATAGTAATAAATTAGATATGTTTATTGCAGGAGATTTTTTCCGCTTTCCAGATATTAGCTATTTAGCAAACCAGCCTATCAATGGATATAAACTAAGAGGAGAAATAAATTATAAATTGAATTTCAAAAACCAATTCTCACTGATTGCGAAGCTAAATAATAGACCAAAGAATCAAACTCATATTGACCAAACCATAAGTCCAGAGGATAATATCCTTGCTCAAATTCAATTAAGATATAATTACGAGCCAACGACATGGATTAAGCTAAGAACAAGGACGGGATATTCCAAAACAAAGGATTATAATACAGATACAAATCAAGGCTTTTTCCTCTTGCAAGATATATTATTTAAGCTATTTGAGGATAAAATTGGGATAAACCTACGTTTTGCCTATTTCAATACCAATGATTATGATAATAGATTCTCGATTTACGAATACACTCTGCCGATGAATTTCTATACCTCACAGCTCTATGACCGAGGATTAAGAACATATATACTTGTTAATTACAAACCAAGAAGAGATATAGAGATATCAGCCAAATACTCCCTATTACGCTATTTCGATAAAAAGACAATCCACACCTATAACGACGAAATCCCATTCCCGCACAAACAAGAAATCTCATTACAGCTTCATTGGATAATCAATAAGTACAGACAAACACAGAGGTTGTTTTAGCTCAGATGAAATATTTGACCTTACAAGAAAGGACTTTATAAATACAATAATCCAGAAAAGAAAAATAGAATCAAATTACAGCGAAATAGAATCAAATTACAGAAAACTAACTCTTGATTCTACGAAAATGTAATTTGATTCTATTTCCGTAGAATCAAAAGCTATTTTTCTTAACACAAATCTTAATTAAGAATAGGTTAAACCCTCTAAAATTCAACCCCATATCCACCCCTAAAAAGGACTTAGTCCTTTACCCCCAAGGACTAAGTCCTCCACCCTAAAGGACTAAGTCCTCCGACCCTAAGGACTAAGTCCTTTTTTGAAGAAGAAAATATCATTGATTTAAGGATTAAAAACCATTAAAAATGTCCACTAAGTTTACTTGTCTGATATAAATAGAATAAAACAAAAGGGCGAGAAGAAATTCTCGCCCTTTAAGGTATTATTGTTTAATTAGTTTCTAACTATTGAACAATAAGTTTTTGAGTTTTGATTGAGCTTTCGCTTTGGATACGGATATAGTAAACTCCCTTAGCATAGGCCTCAAGATTTATACTATG
>Ga0265293_10009910_pt1 | contig 13500 bp, 11 predicted proteins | sample Munlanlewell138R_FD_192505 | JGI IMG/M metagenome (GOLD analysis project Ga0265293, IMG submission 192505) | Leachate microbial communities from a municipal landfill in Southern Ontario, Canada - Leachate well 138R | ecosystem: Engineered > Solid waste > Landfill > Unclassified | place: Canada...
AACGCGGATGAAACGCGATTGAAACGCGGATGAAACGCGATAGAAACGCGAATGAAACGCGATTGAAACGCAAATAAAACGCGATTGAAACGCGGATGAAACGCGTGAGAAACGTAAGAGAATCTAAAACAAAAGCTAAAAGAACCTAAACAAGAGCTAAGAGAATAAGAGTGGAATTAGAAAATTGCATTTAAGTTTTTGTAGGGGCAGAATATTTTCTGCCCGAACCACTCGCTTTATCAACACATAAAGGAGAATGATATGGGGAGAAATATTGAAAAAGACAAAATTACCAGAATAGTTGCCACAGATTGTGGTTCAACTACTACTAAAGCTATTCTGATTGAAAAAATTGATGGTCAGTACAGACTTTCAACCAGAGGAGAAGCTCCTACAACAGTTGAAGCTCCAGTTGAAGATGTTACAAGAGGGGTTATAAATGCTGTTACCGAGCTTGAAGAACTCAGAAAATTAAAAATACTTGAAAAAGATAATTTTATAAAAGATAAAAAAGAAAACGAAGGAATAGATTTGTATATATCAACCAGTTCAGCTGGTGGTGGACTTCAGATGATGGTGGCAGGTGTTGTAAAATCGATGACAGCTGAATCAGCAGCAAGAGCAGCTTTAGGAGCTGGTGCAATAGTTATGGATACTATTGCAAACAATGATGGAAGAAGAACATTTGAAAGAATTGAAAGAATAAGAAATTTGAGACCTGACATGATTCTGCTTTCCGGTGGTATTGATGGTGGAACTGTAAAACATGTTGTGGAACTTGCTGAAATAATAGGTGCAGCAGATCCAAGACCAAGACTGGGAAGTTCTTATAAACTACCTGTAATTTATGCAGGAAACAAAGATGCTGTAGGTGAAATTGAAGCTATTTTAAAAGATAAAACAGCGCTTGATGTAACAGATAATTTAAGACCAGTTATGGAAAGAGAAAATCTCATGCCTGCACGATTAAAGATTCAGGCTCAGTTTCTTGAACACGTTATGGCTCAGGCTCCTGGATATAAAAAACTTATGGATATGACAGATGTTGATATTATGCCGACACCTGGTGCTGTTGGAAAAATTATGGAAACAATTGCAGATATTCATGACATAGAAGTTGTAGGTGTTGATATTGGCGGAGCGACAACTGATGTTTTTTCAGTTTTTAAATCAGAAGAAGCCGAAAATGAAAAAGGAACGATTTTCAACAGAACAGTTTCAGCAAATCTCGGAATGAGTTATTCAATATCCAATGTTGTTTCTGAAGCAGGTCTTGAAAATGTTTTACGATGGATTCCATTTGATATGAATGAAGGTGAACTCAGAAATAAAGTTAAAAATAAAATGATTAGACCAACAACAATACCTCAGCTTCTTGAAGAACTTATGTTTGAGCAGGCTGTTGCAAGAGAAGCGTTAAGACTTTCTTTTGATCAGCATAAATCTCTTGCTGTGGGTCTTAAAGGGGTTCAGAAACAGAGAACAGTTTCTGATGTGTTTTCACAGGAAGATCAGGTTTCAACACTTGTTAATCTTATGAATCTTGATATGATAATTGGAAGTGGCGGGGTTTTATCCCATGCTCCAAGAAGAAATCAATCAGCTATGATGATGATTGATGCTTTCCTTCCTGAAGGAATAACCCAGCTTACAGTTGATTCAATATTTATGATGCCTCAGCTTGGAGTACTTTCAGAAGTTCATCCTGAAGCGGCTACTCAGGTTTTTGAAAATGACTGTCTGATATATATGGGAACATGTGTAGCACCTGTTGGAAACACAAAAAAAGGCAAACCATGTATGAATATTGAAGTAAAATATTCTGATGGAAAAACTGAAACCGCTGACGTTGCTTTTGGGGATATGAAAGTATTTCCATTAGGTGTTGGTGAAAAGGCTGAAATTAAAGTTAATCCTGAAAAAGGTTTTGATATTGGAAAAGGTCCAGGAGCTTCTCTGACAAAAGAAGTAATGGGTGGTGTAGTTGGTATTATAGTTGACTGTCGAGGTAGAAGACCATTTGTAATACCGGAAAAAGAAAGCGAAAGAATAGCTTGTCTTAAAAAATGGTACACAGAAATGAACCTTTATCCAGGTTTTGAAAATTAATTAAAGGAGAATTTTATGGCACATGCATATACACCGGGGCTTAAAGTAACCCCTAGAACAATTATCAGAAAAGAAAGAAGACTGCCTCTTAAAGGAAATATTCTTGTTAAAAAAGGTGAAAAAGTTGATTCTTCAACAGTGGTAGCGAGAACAGAACTTCCAGGTAATGTTGAATCAATAAATGTTGTGAATAAACTTTCAATTACACCAGCAGAAATAAACGAAGTAATGCTTAAAAAAGAAGGAGAAGCTGTTGAAAAAGGTGAAATGATTGCTCAGTCAATGGGTTTTTTTGGCTTTTTTAAAACACCTGTTTACTCAACATGTTCAGGAACAATAGAAAGTGTTTCAAGTGTAACAGGTCAGGTTATTTTACGACATAAACCAATCCCTGTTGAACTCAGAGCTTATATTGACGGCGTGGTTGAGGAAGTTTTACCTGAAGAAGGAGTAATACTTGGAAATGAATCTGCTTTTATTCAGGGCATTTTTGGAATAGGTGGAGAAACTGAAGGTGAACTTGTTGTGGCAACTAAAGAAATTAAAGAAGTGCTTGATGAAACAAAAATTACAGCTGAAATGAAAGATAAAATAATTATTGCAGGTGGTTTTGTTACAACTTCTGCTTTAAACAAAGCTATAAAAGTTGGAGCTAAAGGGATTATTGCTGGTTGTGTTGATGCTGATGATTTGAAAAATTTCTTAGGATACGATATTGGTGTTGCAATAACTGGTCATGAAGAAAAAGGAATAACTCTTGTTTTAACAGAAGGGTTTGGAAAAATTTCCATGGCTAAAAAAACCTGGGAACTTTTAATCGCAAATGAGGGTAAAAAAGCCTCGATAAATGGTGCAACTCAGATAAGAGCAGGTGTTATGAGACCTGAAATTATCATAACTATAAACATTCCAGATAATATGAATGAAGTTAATGAACAGGAATATTCAAAATCTTCAGGAATGGACGTTGGCAGTAATATCAGAATTATCAGAGATCCAAATTTTGGAGAAATTGTTAAGGTGAAATCTTTACCTGTTGAACTCACAGTAGTTGAAAGTGAAACCAAAGTCAGAGTGGTTGAAGTTGAACTTAAAGATGGTAAAACAATGCTTGTTCCAAGAGCAAATGTTGAAACTATTGAAGAATAATTTGTGAAACTGAATAAATTGTTACAATCTGCATTGATGGCAGGTATAATTGCACTTGGGGCTTTTATGTCATTTCCTCTTACCATGGGGGTGCCATTTACAATGCAGATTTTTTTTATATTTATTTCAGTATTTTTACTGGAACCTTTTTATTCTTTTTTATCAGTTTTTTTATATTTGTTTTTAGGAATAGCAGGAATTCCTGTTTTTTCGGGAGGTTCACCAGGTATAGGAATGTTTTTTGGACCGACTGGTGGATTTCTTGCCGGTTTTTTAATATTTCCGATATTTTGTTCTATTTTTAAAACAAAAAATAAATTAATTCTTACAGCAGCATTTATTCTTTTTTATGTAACAGGAATTTGCTGGATGGCATATACACTTGAAATATCTGTTTATAAAGCGTTTAATGCAGTTATGATATTTATTCCGCTTGATATGGTAAAATTGACTGCTGCATATTATTTTTCAAAAAAAATTAAAGAGAGTATATCAATTTTCAAATGAAATTTTACTGAAAATCCTTTGATAATTGTTTATAAGGAGTATATCTTGGATAAAATAACAGTTAGTGGAAATACCGGGAATTTTATAAAAAATGGAAATTCATGGATATATGGAAAAAATATTCTAAATAAAGTTAAAGGAAATAATGTCAGAGATGTAAGAATTTATGATGAAAAAAATGTCTTACTTGGTTCAGGTTTATATAATCCAGACGCTTTGATAAAGGTAAGAATACTTAATTTTGGTAAAGATGAAGTTGAATTTAACTATGATTTTTTTAAAGATAAGGTTGAAAAAGCTTATAAATTCAGAAAAAAAATTTATGGAGAAAAATCAAGTTATCGTTTGATTTTTTCTGAAGGCGACCTTTTTTCAGGACTTATCTGCGATGTTTATAATAAAGGAGTTGTAACCCTTCTTGGTTCTAAAGGGCTGGAAAATCACAGAGAAAAAATATATAAAGCAATTGATGAAGTAATTAAACCGGATTTTATATATGAAAAAGAAAATGACAGTCCAGAAAAAGTAAATTCAAAAGGTCTGATAAAAGGGGAAATTCCTGCTGATTTTAAAATTGAAGAAAATGGAATAAGTTATATAGTTGACGTTGTTAATGGACAGAAAACTGGATTTTTTCTTGATCAGTATTTAAATAGAAAAAATATGGAATTGTATTCTGAAAATTCAAAAGTTCTGGATGTTTTCTGTAATTCAGGTGGATTTGGATTAAATGCTTTAAAATATGGTGCTTCTCATGTCAGTTTTTTAGATTCAAGTCAGGAAGCGCTTGATGGTGTAAAACAAAATCTATTGTTAAATAAAGTAAAACAGGAAAAATTTGATATTATTAAAAGTGATGCTTTTTCTTATATGGAAAAAAATGACGGAAAATACGATTTAATAATACTTGATCCTCCAGCATTTACCAAAAGTTCAAAAAATATATCAAAAGCAACTTCAGCTTATCAGTTTTTAAACATAAAAGCCTTATCCATGCTTAATGAAGGCGGAATACTTGCAACTTTTTCATGTTCTCAGAATATTACAGAAGATATATTCAGAGCAGTTGTTAAAAATTCCTGTTTTAAAGCACATGGAATTTATTCCATACTCAGTCCGGCTTTTCAGAGTTATGATCATCCTGTTATCCCTTCTCAAAACGAGACTCATTACTTAAAAGGATTTTTTATTAGAAAACTTGGGTAAAAAAAACCCCTTACTTTTCAGTAAGGGGCGGATGCCAAAATTTTTTTTATGCAATTTCACCGTTTTTCTACAATAAAAATATCGGAATAAAATTTGAAAGAGATTAGAATTTTTTCTTTCTAAAGTCTTGGATCCAGCTTCTCTCTTAGGTATTCTCCGAAGAGGTTAACGGTAAAAATGAGAATAAAAAGCATTGTTCCGGGGAAAAATGAAATCCACCAGTATCTGAATAAATCCCTGCCACCAGCTATTAAATTGCCTAATGTAGGTATATCTTCCTTAATGCCCAGGTTTAGAAAAGAAAGTGATGATTCAGTTAAAATTGCTGTTCCGAAAGAAAAAATCCCTGTGATTATAAGAGAATTCATACAGTTTGGAATTATATGTTTGAAAATAATTCTAAAGAATGAGGCTCCGAGCGAGCGTGAAGCAAGTATAAATTCACGGTGCTTTATGCTTTTAATTTCCCCGCGAATAATTCTGGCTATGTTGGGCCAACTTGAAAGAACTATAGCGATGATAACATTCCACCCATTCTGAGGCATTGAAGCAATTATTGTCAGAATAAGGAAAAAGCTTGGGAAACTCATCATTACATCTATTAAAGTCTGTATAAGAAAATCAGTAAATCCTCCAAAGTATCCTGACATTAATCCGAAGAAGAAACCAATCAGAATAGCAAGACCACTTGCAAAAACTGCATAAAGCAGAGTGTTGTAAAGCGCACGAGTGGTTCTAAAAAAAAGATTCCTTCCATAAGCGTCAGTTCCAAACATGAAAGAAGATGAAGGAGCTTTAAATCTTGTTGTTATTGATATTGAATTATATTTTTCCTCAGAAATAAAAAAACCGCCAAGTGTAAAAGCAATTAACAATATAATTAGGAAAAATACAATTTTTCTATGCTTCATTTTTTAATCTTATCCTTGGGTCAAAATAATAATACAAAATATCTGCAAAAAGATTTGAAAACATTGTAATAATCGCGATAATAAAACCAATAGCCATAACAACTGGATAATCTCTTGAAATTATAGAGGTATATCCTAACCTTCCGATTCCCGGCCATGAGAATACAACTTCAATAATAAAACTCGAACCTATAATGTTAGGAATAAGAAAAGCAATAAAAGTTATTGTTGAAATAAGTGAATTTTTCAAAGCATGTTTAAACAAAACTTTTTTTTCTTCAATTCCTTTTGCTCTTGCAGTTATAACATAATCTTCTTTTAATATAGAACTCATGTTTGAACGGACATATCTTGCAATTACAGCAATATTTACAACTGAATAAGTAAAAGCTGGAAGAATCAGATGTTTAAGTCTATCAAGAAAAACAGAAAAAAAAGAATATCTGTCAGGATAAAGTATTATGGATAGAGAGCGTCTGTCTGAAGTCGGTAGTCCTATTGGAAATCCTAAAACTCTTGAGGAAAATTCAGGTAAAATAACACCGATAAAAATCACAAGAATTAATCCAAGCCAGAAAGCTGGCATTGAATAGAAAACAAAAGTAAAAAAAGTTGCTGTTTTATCAAATTTTGAATTAATACGGGCTGCCTGATAAACACCGAGAGGAATTCCTATAATTATTGTGAAAAAAAGAGCCATAAAATTTAATTCAAGTGTAGCAGGAAGTCTTTCAATTATTTTTTCAAATACATCGCGACCGTCTCTGAGCGATTTACCGAAATTCAGAGAAAAAACATTTTTGATCCACGAAAAATATTCACCTACAATATTATTTAAAGAAGAAATATTTTTTGAAAAAAGATTTTCGCTCTGTGCAGTAGAAGAGGGAGAAAAATTTATAAAAAGGAAAATTAAAAAAGTAATTCCTAAAATTGTAGGTATTATTAAAACAGATTTTTTTATGATATAATTCCGTATCTGACCTTTTCTGTTCACAAAATACTACCCTGACTTAATTTTATTTTTGACCGCTTCTAACGCTTCCTCCTGAGAGTCGTAAATATCGAAAACAGTTGAAAGTTTAGTTATATCAAGAATATTACGGACAAAAGGTCTTACATTACAGAAAGTAATTGCCCCGCCTACTTCATTTATTTTTTTGAAAATCCCAATAAATTTTCCGATGGTTGCACTGTTTATATAAGGCATGTCACCCATGTCAAAAACAAATTTTGGACGGAAAGTGTTTTCAATAATAGGCACAAGTGTTGAAGAAAATTCATTAATATCTTCAAATCCTATATTCCCTTTTATAATTACAACAATTATTTCACCGATTTTTTTAATTTTTAAATCCATAGAACCTATATTAACCTAAAATGCTATTTTTTGCAATATTGACAAAAAAAAATAAAAGTGATAAATTTTTCCTGACTGACTGACCGGTCGGTCGGCGAAGGGATGTTAAATGAAAGAAAAAATTTTTGATGCATTTTTAAAAATGGCTCAGAAAAATGGAACTGTTAACGTTTCATTATCTATGCTTGCTTCTGAACTTGGTATGAGTAAAGCCAATTTTTATACTTATTTTCCTGATAAAGAAACCCTTCTTTTTGAAATGATTATGAATAAAAAGCAGGAAATTCTTGAAAATGCTTCCAAAGTAATTGCTCCTGAAGTTGACCCAGTTCAAAAGCTGAGAGTTTTTATTAAAGGTGGAGTTAATTCTTATATTCATAATCGAAATTACTGGATGGTTTTTATGGAAATTATGATAAATAAATTAATCAAGGATAAAGAAAAACTTTACAGATTATCAACTTTCCGTAAAAATATTCTCAATTTACTTGCTTCGATATACAGTGAACTTTATGAAAAAAAATTCTTCAACACTTATATTGATGTAAATCGTCTAAGTATATATACTTTCGGTGTATTGCATTCAGTTATGATGGATATAGAAATCATGCTTAGAGGAAAGGATTTTACTCAGATTGATGATTTCTGTGAGATTCATGAAGATTTTTCAAAATTTGAAGTCACTGATGAAAATATTGAAAAAACAAAAAAAGTGGCAGATGAAATATGTGAAGATTTATGCAAAATATTAATTAATGGGTTAAAACACAAGGAGGATAGAGTATGATTAAAAAAACAATTCTGTTAATAATTGTTCTGGGTATATTATCCAGTTTTTCAGTATCAGCTGAAGTATTAAAACTTAAAAATCTGCTGGACAGGGTGGATGAAGAAAATCCAGATATGAGAAGTGCAAAATTTTTACTTGAAAATAGTAGGATTGATGTGAAAATAACTCAAAATGATTTAATTCCCGAACTTTCTCTTTCATACAGACATTCAGAGGATAAATCCAGAACTGGTGCTGAAACTGATTCAGGAATTTTTTCTCTGACTTTTTCTCAGACCTATCCAGGCTTTTTTAAAATAACAGATTGTCTTATTGATATTAAAAAACTTCAATATAAAAAAGCTGAGAAAGAGTTTACTGAAAGAAGAAATACAATTCTTAAAAGAGGACTTGATTTTTATTTTAAAATTATAAAAGCACAGAATGAAATAAAAGTTCACGAAGAAAATTTATTCCTTATTAATGAGCTTTTAAATGTGGCAAAAATAAACGAACAGGCAGGATTCGGACTTTATTCAGATGTTTTAAGAGTTGAGGCAGAAAAAATAAATATTCAGCTACAGCTTATTCAGGCACAGAATAATCTTGATAATCTTGTTCTTGAGTTTAAAGCTTTTATGAATTTAAAATCTGTTGAAAAAATAATTTTCCCGGAAAAATATAAATATAAAGCTTACACTGAACTTGATATTGAAAAAATCGAAATTGATAAACTTCCATCTATTGAACTCGTTAAAAAAGATATGGATGTTCTTGGTAAAAGTCTAAAAATTGCCAATTATGCAAAATTACCATCAGTTAATTTCAGTTTATCTTCTGTAAAAACAGACAATGCTTCGGCACCTGCAATTAAAACAGGAGCTGATAAAGAATATTCGCTTTCATTAACTTTAAGTCAGAAACTTTATGATTCTGGAACAACAATTCTAATGCTTAAACAGGCACAAAAAATGTATGAAGCTGCAAAAATTAATTATGACTACAGACTTGTACTTAAAAAAGCAGAAATTGAAAAAAACATTTCAAAATATGGTGAAAATATTAAAAGAATTGAAGGAATAGAAAAATCTTCAGAGTATGTTCGTGAAAACATGAGACTGGTTACTGAAAGGTTTAAGCAGGGAGATGCTGGAATAGTTGAGCTTATAGATGCTCAGGTTTTGATTTCTAACACTAAATTAAGAGAAATTACAGCTTATTATGATGAAAGAATAGGGTTAGCTGATTATTTTATAAATATAAATTATCCAGAAGGATTATGGAGGCTTGCAGATGAAGATTAAAAAAATGTTATTAGTATTAATTGTGGCAGTTTTTGCTGTATCGGGTTGTGGAAAAGACAATGTTGAAAACACTAATACTGAGAAAGTAGAGCCATCCAATTTGAAAACTGTTATTGTTTCTTCACCAGAAAAAGGTTCTATCAGTAACAGACTTAATTTTAATGGTCAGGTTAAACCATCAGTGGAATATTATGTAACTTCAAGAATTGCAGAAAGAATATCCAAAATAAACGTTGAAAATGGACAGCCTGTAGAAAAAGGAGATGTACTTTTTGAACTTGAATCATTGAATTATCATAAAAATTATGTTCAGGCTGAAGCTTCATTTAATTCCGCAAAAAGTTCTCTGGAGCTTGCTAAAAAAGATTTTGAGAGAAATAAAGTGCTTTATGAAAAAAAAGTAATTAATGATAGAACTTTTGATTCAGCAAAGAATGCTTTTGATAATGCGGAAAATAATTTTAAAAAAGCAGAAGCAGTATATGTTATAGCTAAAGATAATTTTGAAAATACAAAAATTACAGCACCAGAAACAGGATATTTTTCAGACAGAAATGGTGAAGTTGGTCAGATGATAAATCCTGGATTTACTTTTGGTAGAGTTTTAATACTTGAAAAAATAGTCGTTGAATGTTATGTTTCACAATCACAGGTAAGAAGACTGAGTTTTGGACAGAAAGCAGAAATTGACGGAAGACATGGAAAAATAATCTCAATTAATACTTCCGCTGACAGTGTTTCAAGAAACTTCCTTGTTAAAATTGAGTTTGATAATAATGATTATTATTTCAGACCAAATTCTTTTGTTTCAGGAGATTTTCTGCTTGATACAAAAAATAACGTTTATCTTATATCAAAAAACTCCCTGCTTTATGATAACTCAGGATATTATATATTTGTTTATGAAAACGGACAGGCAAAGAAACTTCCAATTAATGTAGAAGCGTTTTCAGATGAAAAAGTTTATTCCCCGGAGATTTCAGGAGATATAAAAGTTATTGTATCAGGACAGGCTGTTGTTGAGCATGGCGAAAATATTAAAATATCAGGAGAGTAAATTGTTATGAGTATTTCTCAATTTGCAATAAATAAACCTGTTACAGTGTTAATGCTTGTAATAGGTGTGATTTTTGTGGGATATCTTGCGTTAAACGGATTAGGAATAGATCTTTTTCCTGATATTGATTTTCCGATAGCGTTTATTCAGGCAGCATATAGTGGAGTTGACCCTGCTGAAATGGAAAACATTGTTACAAAACCAGTTGAAGATGAAATTGCAACAGTAAGTGATATTGACAGAATAACCTCTTATTCTGTTGAAGGATTTTCACAGGTAGTTATTCAGTTTAAGTGGGGTGCTGACATTGATGTTGGAGCAGCAGATTTACGTGAAAAAGTTGATATTGTAAAAAGAAGACTTCCAAGTGAATTAGATTCAATAATAGTTCAGAAACTTGACATAGATGCACAGCCTGTAATGGCTATATCAATTGCTGGTGAAATGAATCTTGTTGAGCTTAGAAGTTTAGTTGATAATGAAATCAAACCTTTGATTGAAAGAGCGTCAGGAGTTGCAAGTGCTTCTATTTCCGGTGGTCTTCAACGAGAAATTCATATTAATGTTGATTTATTTAAACTTGAAGAATATAAAATACCAATTGGTGATATAATAAGTGCTATATCATCAGATAACAGAAATATTCCAGCAGGTGACCTTGAAGAAGGTCAGTTTAAATATCTGATAAAAGCTGAAGGACAGGTTAATTCAGTTGAAGAGCTTGCAGAAATAACTGTTAAAAAAATTGGAAACTCAATTATAAAAATCGGTGATATCGCAGAAGTAAGAGATTCAAATAAAGAAGTATCATCAATATCCAGAATGAATGGTAAATCATCTGTAAATATTTCTCTACAGAAAGAAAGTGGAGCAAACCCGGTTAAATTATCAGATGATGTTAAAAAAACATTAATAAATCTTAGAAAAAGATATCCAAGTTTAACATTTGAGGTTGGACAGGATAATTCTGATTTCATAAGAGATTCGATAGGAATGGTTCAGTCAAATGCTATTATGGGCGCATTACTTGCAATTATTGTATTGTTTGTGTTTTTAAAAAACATCAGAAGTACGGTTATTATTGGAATAGCAATACCAGTTTCAATTATCACAACTTTTTCAATGATGTATTTAAAAGCAGGTATGACTTTAAATCTTATGACTCTTGGTGGACTTGCCTTAGGAATAGGTATGCTTCTTGATAACTCAATTGTTGTACTAGAAAATATTTACAGACATTTTGTTGAAAATCCTGAAAAAACAAGAAAAGAAAATTCAGCTTCCAGCTCAGACGAAGTTGCAATGCCTGTGTTGGCATCTACACTTACTACAATAGCGGTTTTTGCTCCAATAGCTTTTGTCCCTGAAATGGTTGGTGAAATATTTTTCAATCTTTCACTTGCTATTGTTTTTGCTTTGATTTCGTCTTATTTTGTAGCTTTTACAGTTATTCCAGCATTAAGCTCGAAATTTTTAAAAGTTAATCATGCTTCAGAAAAACCTGGAATTATATTTGAAAAAATAAAATCATCCTACAATTCTTTTCTTAAATTAATACTTAAATCAAAAAAGAACACAATATTTTATTTTTTTGGTGTGTTTGGAGTTTTCGTATTGTCACTGTTTTTCTTCCCCCCAACAGAATTTTTCCCATCAATGGACAGAGGAACATTTACAATAACAGTTGATTTTGCGGAAGGAACAAAACTTGATGAAGTAAATCGAGTAGCTTCAAATATTGAGGATATTTTAGATGATTATGATGAAGTTGATAAAGTAATAACAAATTTAAGTCTTGGAAGAGCAAACTTTACCGTTACTCTTGTTCCTGTTGAAGAAAGAGAAATAACTACAAAATTATTTATCGATGAAGTAAGAGAAAAAACAAAAAATCTGACAAATGTAAAAATGTTAAATTTTGGCGAACCACAGATGGGACCAGGTGGTTCATCAAAACCTGTTCAGATAAGAGTTTATGGAGATGATTATGATAAAATAGAAAATTATTGTGAACAGATTGCTGGAATTATTTCTAAAGTTGATGGAATAAAAGATGTTGACAGTGGTGTTAAAAGAGGAAGACCTGAGGTTAAAATCTTTATTAAAAGAGACAAAATTCGAGACCTTGATTTGAACTTCAATGAGGTTGGTAATGCTGTCAGAAACTATGTATATGGAACGGTTGCAGGTAAATATAAGGATAGTAACAATGAATTTGACATAAGAGTAAAACTTGATGAAAAATTTACCGGTAGTATCGATGAATTATCTAATTTAAGAATGATTATAAAAGGAAAAACGGTTGTACTTGCGGATATTGCTGATATAAAACTTGATTATGGATATACAACAATTCAGAGAAGAGATAAAAAAAGAGTGCTGACAGTGCAGGCTGATATTGTTGGAAGACCTCTTGGGCTTGTTATTGGTGAAATATCCAATAATTTAAATAATTTCAGAATGGAAGAAGGATATGAGTTTGAATTTGGAGGAGATGAAGAAGAAAGAAGAAAATCTTTCGGACATCTATTTACAGCGCTTATTGCTGCAATATTTCTTGTTTATATGATAATGGCATCACAGTTTGAATCTTTGGGAGAACCATTTGTTATTATGTTTACAATTCCACTTTCTATTATTGGGGTAGTTATATTCCTTAATCTTTTTGGACAGAATTTTTCAGTTACAGCAATTATAGGTATTATAATGCTTGCCGGAATTGTTGTTAACAATGGAATTCTTCTCATTGATTACATCAATGCAAAAAGACATAAGGAAAATATGGATAGAACCAGTGCAGTATTGGCAGCAGGAAATACGAGAATTCGACCAATTTTAATGACAACAGCCACAACAATTCTTGGAATGTTACCACTGGCACTTGGTATAGGTGCGGGTGCGGATTTCTTTCAGCCACTTGCGATTACTGTAATTGGAGGACTGCTGGTTTCTTCATTCCTGACATTGACATTTATACCGGCAACTTATGTAATATTTGACTCACTCAAAGCACGTGTTATAAAATTAGTTAATAGAAGCAGTTGATGAAACGCGAGAGAAACGCGAAAGAAACGCGAAAGAAACACGAGAGAATCTAAAACAAAAGCTAAAAGAAGAAGCAGTGAGTA
>Ga0265293_10009911_pt1 | contig 13499 bp, 10 predicted proteins | sample Munlanlewell138R_FD_192505 | JGI IMG/M metagenome (GOLD analysis project Ga0265293, IMG submission 192505) | Leachate microbial communities from a municipal landfill in Southern Ontario, Canada - Leachate well 138R | ecosystem: Engineered > Solid waste > Landfill > Unclassified | place: Canada...
TGGTTTTCCAGATCGAAGCTCTTCGCTCATCTGCTGTATGAGTGTTTCCATGTCTAATGTGCTTTCTGTATTTTTCATATGTCTAATTTATTAAATTATAAATTGACACACTTAATTGAATAGACTCGTAAGATTTTCGGATAATTGATTAAAGCTTCTTGTTAACTGAATCTCCTATTTGCTTAATCTCTTAATCCGCAATCCCTCAGTCCCTTATTACACCACATCTAGCGTAAGCGTCGCGCTTGAGCGACGCAACGAGGGGAATAACAAACTCAAAGCCCGTCATGCCGCACCCCGATGTGGTATCTCCAGAATATGGTAATGAGCGCTGTTGGGGTGATCGCGGAGCAAGTTTGTCCGCGATGACGGGCAGATTGGCTAACTCCTTTCCACAAAGTGTGTATTTCCTTGTACTCGCAGAAGGGTATGGGCTTTGGTGATGGTTCCTTTTCCGTAGGCATTGTTAATGCGGTCGATGGCTTTCAGCCGTTCTAGCTGCTCGGGTTCATTTTGGAAGAACATATTTAGCTGTTCGGTTTTATCAATCTCTTTGGTGCCAATGATAATATTTCTAATCTCTTTACCTGCTTTGCACGCCGCTTTAATAGCGGGGAGTATGCGGGCCATACAGGCATCAAATATCAGTTTGTCTACGTTGGTGTAGCCATCTAACCCGAATTTAAAACCTACTGCAGGTTGTTCGCCATTATTGAAACCAAACATCCCAGAAAAGGAGGCTGCTTTAATTTCATAGGCACGTAAGCGATAGCAAACCTGTTCAATTGCAATGGCAAATTCCCCTTTTATCCGCTCTACATCGCACGACCCCTCAGAAAAAGTGTGACCATAACTGACGCCCCATTTAGGAGTGTAATAATCGTTTTCTTCTAATATTCTAGCTTGGTCTTTTCCCGTAATAGTTTGGTAGAGCATTTTCCCAAAATTAGAACCAAACAGACGCATAAAAGTTTTATCGCTGCCATAATCTACCACATCGCCAATGGTTCGAAACCCCTCTGCTAAAATATGTTCGTATCGCTTTCTACCCACTCCCCAAACCTCGTTTAAATCTAGAGGGTAAACATAGGTTCGTTCATCCTCATCGTTTAAAATACTGGTAATACCTTTGGGTTTATTCAAACTGCTAGAGAGTTTTGCGTAGGTTTTGGATCTTGCCAAGCCAATAGCGCCGTATAAATTAGTGGCTTTAAATATCTCGTCCTGTAAACGCTGTGCAAAGGCTATAATCTCGGCATCTTTTTTTTGAGAAAGGAAAGTGATGTCCATGAAATACTCATCCATCGAATAACGCTCTACTTTATGAGAGAAGGTTTTAAAGATGTGATGAACTTGTTTCGAGATGGCGGTGTACGTGGCATAATCCACTTGTAACATGCAAACGTAGGGGCAGAGCTGACTAGCCTCCAAAGCGCTCATGCCCGTCTTAATTCCAAAGGCTCGGGCTTCGTACGAGGAAGTAGCCACAATGCCCTTTACCGTGCCATCTTCTTTACGCCAACCGCCAATAATTAAGGGCAAACCATACATCCGTCTTCGGAGCTGCTCGACCTGAGCGTAGAAACAAGCAAAATCGAAATGTAGATATAACCGCTCTTTTTGTGCACGATGTTGGTGCTCAGGATAAACCGTGTTGTAGAGTGTGATTCTATGCACATCGTGCTCTGGGTGATACTCGTAGTCTTTATTTTTTCTCATAATTCTCACTTATATATTGATATGTATAAAATATGTGTATAGTTTAAGACGACCAAATAGAAATGGTCATGAATAAGTATCCAATCGTAGAAATATTAATCTTTTTTTGTAGGCACAGCAGACTTCAAAAACCTAGCTGGAGGCCGCAATATGTGCAGCATCTAAAACAGATCCGCTCATGTCATAGTAAAGTAGAAGGGGGGATTCGGAAATCATTTTACACCGTAGAAACGAAGGAGGGCGCTATCTATGAACTAGAATTTAATCACGAAGAATTACTGTGGAGTTTGAGCAACACAGAAAGCCAAAAAGGATTATTAGTAGATCGATTATTGGTGCACACCAAAAAGCACAAACATTTGCCCTCGCAAGCTCATAGAATGGTTCCTTTACGCTTCGAGATTTTTGTAGAAGATGAGGTAGAAAGAAAAAGTCCTCTTGAGATGGCTTTGGTTGATCGATTGCAGCCGTATCGTTTTTTAAAAGGAAAGCATAATTCCATCCAAATAAGCAGAATTGAGACCTCCCACATGGAAAATACCATGCTCACAAAACACCTACATTATGTAGCCGAAGATACCGATGAACGATTCTACCATTTGGTATATACCCTCGACCAAATGGATTGGCGCTTTATGCAAGAGGTGGATAAAGAGTTTTTGTTTGTGCGGTAATCATCGTTTTTGAACTATGATTTAATTAGCTTTGAGGTGTGAGCATTGAGCTATGAGGCTGAATTTCATTCAAGATAATTGCTCATTGTTAACTGATCTCATCATCTAGCGCAAGCGTCGCGTTTGAGCAGCATAACTTAAATCATTGTTTTGGACTGTGATTTATTTGATTTGTATGATTGGGATTTGAGTTAGAAATAAACCTGATGGGTTTAGAACTATGATTTTGGAATGAGAATAGAAACTGCAAAACCCGTCAGGTTTGTAGATAATTAGTGATGTGTATAATTGAGATTTGAGAGGATTAGATTAATAAATACAATTTCCTGATCATTGCTAATTGTTCATTGTTAATTGATCACTGACTTCTCTGATTCTAAAAAGTATAACCTACATTAATGCGCAGGCTAAAGGGACCAGTTAAACCGCTTGAATCGAACATCAATTCTACAGGACCAATAACGGTTGGGGAGCCGACGGAGAAGCCAAAGCCGTCGCTTAAGTTCTTGTAATTAAAATCCCAATCCCAGGTATTACTTAAATTCGCAAGGTTAAACACTCCCTTTAAATAGAAGCTTCTAGTGAGGCTAAATTGTCCGCCCATTTGCAAGTATTGGATATTGGTACCCCTAAGTTCTTGCACGTTATATCCATAAAAATCGAATTGATTATCTCTGAAGAGAGGGATGGGCAAGGTTCCTCCTGCAAAATAATAATAGTGCAGCGGTACATTGTAGTTGTTATGAATAGTGCTACCAAGTATCACTTTCGAAAACAAAGAGAATTTAGCATTCAGAGGATAGTATTGATGCCACAGAAAAGAGAGTTGAGCTAAATATTTAGTGTGATCCCAACCTTTTTGTGAATACTCTCCCTTTAAAAAGAAATTATGTCCATCAATCGGATATATGGCACGCTTAAAGGTATTACCATAAATTAAAAATTGTGCGGAAGAGTTGGTATTAGTGCCTCCAAATAATATTGTTTCACCCACTTTTTGGCCAATATTATATGCCTCAAAGTGAAACCCGCCAGACATAGTAACATTCTCTAGAACTTGGATGCCACTAAGAATATCTAAAGAGAGCACCTCAACATTTAAAGAGGAGCCAATAGTACGATTGGTGTAAATATTAAAAGGGCTTCTTCTAATTTGTGCAACTAAATTTAATCCTGATGTTCGGAAAAAGGAATAGGGTTTAAAGTAATTGGCCTTCAACTGAAACTGATTCCCTACTCGTAAATCAGACATTAGTAAATCATTTTTATAGAATACAGTGCTCTTGTCTAAACTAAAAAGTAACGACGATTTATACTCACTATCGAAGCGAGCGCCAAAAGCGAACTGATTTCTATCATAGCTAGAAATAGTGAATACAAGTTTTTGCCCTTCATTTGGTGCAATATCTACCAAACGATAATTGATCATATTATAAAGGCCAGTTTTATACAGAAGTGTTATTGCTTTTTCTAAATCTTGGTGGGTTACTGGCAGATTAGAATCAAATTTAAGAATCTCTTGAGCCACCATTTTTTCGCCCCCAGAAATACCTTCAATATGTATTTCGTCGAATATTAGTGCTTCTGGAATCTCAATCTTTTTAAAGGTGGTTTGGCTAGGTGAATAAGAATACTCTTGAAGAGCTTCTTTAAGTTCTGGAATTAATTTTCTTGCAGCGTCTTCACCAGCAGCAATTATCTCACTTACTCTATTTACATCGTACATCGCAAAGTCATCTATATTTGGACGAATATAGAAATTGGAAAGAGCTATCTGTTCGGCATCCGACTTTTTCATAGCAAAACCCATCGATTGATTCATTACATCGAGAAATGAAGTTAGGTTCTGAGGTGTTTTTAAATTACTTGTAACGTCTACCGCTATTACAAAGGTGGCACCTAACTCTATGGCATCACTTACTGGTATATTGCGAGTTAAACCACCATCTACATACGAATGATCTCCAATCATAATTGGTTTAAAAGCACTAGGAAAGGCTGAGCTTGCCCTAATAACCTGCTCGAGGTCACCTTGTGTGAAAAGCACGCCTTCACCTGTTTCTAAGCTTGTAGCTACTGTACCGTAGGGAATGGGAAAAGCGGTAAAATCGCTAACATTATGATAGGGGAGTGTTAGTTGGCTTAACATTAGCGAGAACTTTTGACCTTCAAAAAATCCCTGAGGCAAAGCAAACCTACCATTATTTAGGGGTACCGAAACAACGTGCCTATCTTCTAGCGAACGCTGAAAAATTGCTTGTGTTTCGCGGGCAGGATTACTGCTAAAAAAGTCGATCCAATCATCCCTCATTGCAATCTCTTCTAGCATTGCTGGTGTATAACCAATAGCATATAAGCCCCCTACAATACTACCCATACTTGTCCCGCTTACCACTTGGATGGGAATCCCTTCTTCTTCCAAAACTTTTAAAACACCAATATGTGCAAATCCTTTAGCGCCACCTCCACTTAAGGCAATACCTATTTTTACTTCAGGCTTGATAGGTTCATTTATTTGAGCTAGTGCCGAAGAGCTTAGGAAAAAAAATAATAAGAGTTTAGTTAATTTCCTCATTATGTAAATTCTGAGTAAATAAGTGTGTAGGGTTGAATGGAAGAGTTGGAAATAGAACCACTAGAGCAGTGATTAGGTAGCCTAGAAGATACAAAATTATATGAAAATAAGTGTGTAGTTCTGAGTTCAATTATCATCCGAGATATTTGGGATTGTAGGTGTTAAATAGCTCACTGACATATACACGAAAGATCTATTTTTTCGATTTTAAATTACGAACGGTAGGGATAATAACCGTAGTTACCATGGCAACTCCGCCAATCCATACAATCACCCCAATGATGTGAATTACGCGTGCGAGAATGTAGTTATCCATCGTTCTCAAATGGTTAGATAGTTAGCGGCTTGTTGTTAGAAATTAAACTATCCACTTCTAGATATTTAACATTGATTAAGCTTAAAGCAAAAGCAGCCGCAGAAGCGCTAAATACGGAATAATCAAACACTGGTTTTATACCTATAGAAAAGGTCATCGATAAAGCGAAGATTAATAATAGAACTCCACTTAATTTCGCAACCAATTCTGTTTTGAAGCCGACTAATAGACATAGCGCAAAAATTATTTCGGCCGCGGTGGCTAAAAATCCAAGAGTAGGAATGGCAAAGGCTGGAAACCAAGGATTTATGACCGCAGTATATTCTAAAAAGGATTCCCAGTTTCCCCAGGCAGAAACATCTGCTGCCCAAAAACCAAGCCTATCGGCAGAGGCGGATAAAAATCCGGCAGCGATTGAAACCCTCAAAAACAGTTTAATTATCTTCATAATTGTAATGTATTATTGATTTGGCTAATAAATAAACTACTTCATTTAATCGCACGTTCATTTTGGATAGAAATCCCTGCTAACGTAGATATAAGATGTAAGTATTAAGATATAAGAAGGAGTTTTTTAGTTCTAAATATTAGGTTTTTTTCTTTCCTGAAGTATCTGAATATGAATTGCCTCCCTTTTAGAGGGAGGGCTCTTCGCAACGAGAAGAATAGCTCAAAACTTATTTCTTATATCTATATATAAAATCCTGCTTAAGTAAATGAGAATACATCTACTCAAACAGGATTATAATGATAGAATAATTTATGTCTGTTAAGAATTATGAAGGCTTATTCTTTTGGATTTGGACCGTATTGATTCGTTCCAGGATTACTGTCCGTTACGTATAAAACTAATAGCCAGATAAACCCAATAAAAGGAATGAAGCCGATTAGAATCATCCAGCCGCTTTTACCTATATCATGTAGCCTTCGTACCCCTACAGCTAAAGCAGGAACAATCATTGCTAAAGAATAGAGCCCTTGAATGGGGCTAAAACCGCCATCAGTCATCGAAAAACCTAATAACCCGTCTATTAATATTGCAGCAATTGTAAATATGATATAGAATAAAACAAACATCCAATATTCTGTTCGTCGTGCTCTTCCCTCAAAGTCGGCATATTGTTTTAAAGCTTTTATGTACCAATTCATACATTCTCCTTTTTTATAATCCGTAGGTTAGTTTGTTTAATAAATAAGCGTAGTTATAGAAAGTGAAATCAGGATATTAACTACAACCTCAGAATAAAGTCTATAAAAACTTTAAGTTTTCAAAATTATATTAATCTTGAAAGGAGTTCCAATGGAGAGGTAAATGTATGGGGCCGTATTGGTTATAGATTGGCTTAAATAGGGGAGAGTCTATAACCCAAGCTCGAATCTATTCCGAGTAATCAGAATTAGAATCGACCTTAGATCTTAAACCTATTAAACGAAGCCTTGTGCTTTCATTGCGTTAGCTACTTTTAGAAAGCTATGAATATTTGCACCAGCTAAATAGTTATTGGGAATATTATAGTCTTCGGCAGCTTTTAAACACACATCATGAATGTATTTCATAATTGTTTTTAAGTGCTGATCTACATCTTCACGAGTCCAATAAACACCCATGCGATTTTGAGTCATTTCTAAACCAGAAACAGCAACACCACCTGCATTGGCAGCTTTACCAGGTGCATAAAGAATATCAGATTTTTGAATAATGTCTATGGCATTAATTGAGCAAGGCATATTAGAGCCTTCTGCGATTAAGCTTATTCCGTTTTGCACAAGATTGTGAGCATCTATTTCATTTATCTCATTTTGTGTGGCACATGGAAAGGCACAATCAGCCTTATTATTCCAAAGTGCGTTCGATTTCTCACCAGCTTCGTAGGCAGTGTATGTTGCGTTAGGGTAAGTCTCTAAATAGTGTTTAATTCTACATCTACCATTATTCTTGAAGTCTTTGATGCAGGCTAATTTTTCTTGATTAATACCATCTCTATCAATAATAAAACCGTCAGAATCTGAAACACTGATTGGAATGCCACCTTCATCTAGAATTTTCTCTATAGCGAATTGAGCGACATTACCAGAGCCTGAGATGAGACAGGTTTTTCCTTTTAGAGTGTCGCCACGTGTTGCAAGCATACTAGATGCGAAGTAAATTAAACCAAAGCCCGTAGCTTCTGGCCTAATGGCACTACCGCCCCAATACTCACCTTTACCCGTAATCATACCAGTAAATTCGTTTTTAATCTTTTTGTACATCCCAAACATGTAGCCAATTTCACGTTGACCTACACCAATATCGCCAGCTGGTACATCGGTAAAATCTCCAATGTGTCTATAAAGTTCGGTCATAAAACTTTGGCAAAAGCGCATAATTTCGCCATCTGACTTCCCTCTTGGGTTAAAGTCTGAACCGCCTTTCCCGCCACCTAATGGTAAGCCCGTTAATGCATTTTTAAATACTTGCTCAAATGCCAAGAATTTAAGGATACTAGCATTTACAGTAGGGTGGAAGCGTAATCCACCTTTGTATGGACCTATAGTAGAGCTCATTTGAACTCTATAACCACGATTAATTTGAACTGCACCTGTGTCATCTGTCCAGCATACGCGGAAGGTGATCATCCGTTCAGGTTCGATTAAACGTTCAAAAATTTTAAGTTTGCGGTATTCTGGATGTTTATCTAGAACTTGTTCTACGCTGTCAATTACTTCTTCTACAGCTTGTTGGAATTCTAATTCGTTAGGATTTCTTTTCCTTACAAGCGACATTATTTCTTCTTTCAACAAATCTAATATTTTGAATTTGGGTTAGGTTATTACAATAGGACTGGCTTTTAGGCTCAATGCGAAATTTCAAAAAGACAAGAAGCAAAGAGGCTGTTAAGCGCTAACTCTTTAACCGTTGAAACCGCAGAAAGAAGGGAACTACTGACGTGTGTAGCTTAGTTGAACGCCAACAAAAAATGTAAGGATAAGATTTTATCATTGTAGGTGCTTAGAGTGAGTAAAATACACTTCTTAAATTGTTTGTAAGCTTTAAAAGAAGTGTGAATGAGTATCCCTAAGTTAACATTTTGACGGCAATATCTAAATATTTCTTTAAAATTTAATAGTGTTTAGGCAAAAAAGCGCTTTTCTGAAGGGGAATTATAACAATGCCTTAAAAGATTATTTATTTGATATAGCTGTAGGAAGGAAGAAATTCCTTTCACAAAGCCTTTGCGTGAAAAATTTTAGTTTCTGGCAGGTAGTCCTCAACTAGACATTGGGAACGAGGTAATTGAAGGTGCAGTCCACAAAACTGTGTATATCGGCTACAGGATTTGACGTAATTAATTTCTAAGATTGTGGGCATGTAGTGCGCTCAAGAGTCCTCCCTCTGAAATCTGACAAGCCAGATTTCGGTCTCGCTCCGACGGGAGACAGGTTTTGGATAGATTTAAAATTTGAGACGATAGATATATGAATCGCATGGAACTCTTCGAATTCCTTTCATAGAGTTTTCGCGTTTCTTTGCGTAAAACTTTGCGTGCTTCGCGTGAAAATATTTAGGTTCACGCGAAGAGCGCTAAGAAGACGCTAAGTTCGCAAAGCATTCTAAGTTCAAGCAGGTATTCCCAACGAGAACTACTCAATACTAACTACTAATTACTCCGTACTAACTACTATTTACTCTTTTTCTTATCCTCAGTTAATTCATCAAGAGAGAGCCCTGCCATAACCGCATCATAATTAGATATATCTTTGGGTAGAATGATGTTGTTTTCTTCGCGACCTAGTCCAGATAGTGTACCTAGGTATTTTTCAGCCAAGCGGAGTTGCATAGCTTGGGTGCCCATAGGTTGAGAAAGAGCTTCTGCTATTTTTTCGATAGAAATAGCCGTTGCTTCTGCAATAGCTTCAATTTCGTTAGCTAAACCTTCAGCCTCGTTAATTTGGCGCTGCATTTCGGCTTCAGAAATATTAATCATTTCCGTTTTTATACCTTCTGCGTCATTAATTTTAGCACCTTTGCTACCTTCCGATCTTGCAATCACAGCACGACGATCTCGTTCTGCGGTCATTTGGCGTTCCATCGCATTTTGCACGGTACGAGGGGTTACAATGTTCTTAATTTCATAACGGTGAACTTTAATACCCCAGGGCAACTCCATCTCACTAAGCACACCAACAACCTCTTTACTCATCTTAGCACGTTCTTCAAAAGTTTCATCTAAATCCATAACACCAATTACAGAACGCGTAGTTGTTTGTGCTAATTGAATAGCTGCATAGCGATAATTTGTAACCCCATAACTTGCGTTTACAGGATCTACCACACTTAAATAAATCACTCCATCAACCTCAACTTTAACGTTGTCTTTGGTGAAGCACTCTTGTGGTTCTACTTCGATGGTTTCTTCTCGCAGATCTTGTTTGTACACTACTTTGTCGAGAAAGGGGATAAGTGCATGAAAACCTGGTCCTAAGGTTTTGTGATAATTACCTAAACGCTCTACAATAAAAGCAAACTGATTAGGCACTAGGCGTAAGGATTGTATCACCTTAAACACAAAAAATATGGCAAATACACCAACTAAAACTTTACTAATTAGCTCAATAATTTCCATGATTATTTACCCTCTTTTTTAGTGGAAAATTCAGCGCCTGTATGGGTGCTTATTGTTCTAACGCCTTCAAAAAATGTTTTCAAATTGGCGGTTTCTGTTGGCAGAACAGAGATATTAGATTTTTTCACAATATTGCCAAATTCATTTATATACTGCTCTATAAGTTTGGTTCGCACAGCAAGCTCTCCGCCTGGTTTCTGCATGGCATCTGCAATGCGTTGAATGCCTTTAGCTGTTGCGGTTGCAACAAGCTCAATCTCTTTAGCCTTACCAACAGCCTCATTTATACGACGTTGGCGGGCGCCTTCCGAAATGAGTACTTGGCTTTGCTGCTCTCCTTCCGACTCGTTAATTCTAGACTGCCTAAACCCTTCAGAGTGGGTTATTTCAGCTCTTTTTTCACGTTCAGCCTCCATCTGCTTTTCCATCGTATCAATAATCAAATTGGAAGGACGGATATTTTTGAGCTCATATCTAAGCACTTTAATACCCCACGGGTCAGCGGCTTTATCAATTTCACGGACAATATTTTCATTCATTTTCTCACGTTCAGAGAAGGTGTCGTCGAGGGTAATTTTACCAATTTCGCTACGCATGGTTGTCTGCGCTAAGTTTATAGAAGCAGCTTGGTAATCGGCAATACCATAACTAGCTTTGTATGCATCCATAACCTTAATATAAACGAGACCATCTACGGCCACTTCAATATTGTCTTTAGTAATACAGGTTTGTATGGGTACATCTAGAACCTGCTCGCGCATTTCTCTGCGATAGGCAGGTCGATCTACAAATGGAACCAGAAAGTGAAATCCCGGCTTTAGGTTTTTCTTAAATTTTCCTAGCCGCTCTTGAATTACTTCTTCACGAAATTCCACTATAATGAAAAGGCGAGTAAGGATAAAATAGAAGAAAAGAAGTGTTAAAACGATGGTTGTCCAAAACATAAGCTGCCTTATTTATTCTTTTAGTTTTTGTGAATTTGAACTGTCAATTCTATCTACGGGTTCAACAATCCAAGTAGTGTTATCTCTATACTTTATCTTAACTTGTGTACCTGCGGGTATCGTTCCTTCAATGGTACGCGCTTGCCACGAAATGCCTTGGAATCGAATACGGCCACTGTTGTCGGTGTCGTTAATGGGCTCTAGCACATCTACAACTTGATCCATAGCTTCATAATCTTCGTCGGCAAATTTAAAGGAAGTTTCGCCACCAAAATATTTTTTTACTAGAGGGCGAAGAACAAGAACTAAGCCAATGGAGATAAATAGCCATGCCATTGTCGCAGTCATGGGGTTGCCAAACAGGCCAAGCAAACGCAAAAGACCTACAATAATACCGCTAATGCCCAGTGTTATGGCAGTACCGCTTGGTATAACGGTTTCGAGTACCACTAAAGTGACACCGCCAATTAAAAAGATCCATGTTAATAACTCGCTATCCATATGCATAAACTCATTTATAGGACTTAAATACTAGATAGTAATTTGCGCATAAAAATGCTTAAATACTTGGCACTAAATTTGATACTAAAAGGTTTAAATTTCCTAGTATGGCTAAACAAGATTCAAATTCTCCAAAAAAGTATAGTGTAGCAACTCTTAAAGATACACTAATAAAAATATTTTCACTTACCAAACCATACAGGGTACGCTTCTATTCGGCTACTGTTGTGGTTTTGATAGCCTCTCTAATCTGGCTAAGTGTTCCCCTTGGGCTGCGAGAATTACTAGATGCGGTGTTCGATAAAGGCGATGCAAGTATGCTCAATTTGCTTGCAATAGGACTGATGGTGTTATTTGTTCTGCAAGCTGTGTTTAGTTTTGCGGGAAATTACTTTCTGGAATGGGTGGGCGAACGGGTTATAACCGATTTAAGAAAAAAGGTGTATGAGCATCTTCATCGCTTAGGTTTTCGCTTTTTTGCGGAACGTAGATTGGGCGAAATAACATCTCGGTTAACTAATGATGTGGGCTCCATCCGAGTTGCACTAACCGATTCCCTTCCACAACTATTTACCATCACCTTTTCATTTATTGGCTCCATCACGCTGATGATAATTTTGAATTGGCGTTTGAGCAGTGTCATTTTTGTGACGGTTCCATTTATCACCATTGCAACGCGCTATTTTGGGCAAAAAATTCGAGAGCTTTCTAAAGGAATTCAGGACGAGCTAGCCGATTCTACAGCAGTTGCTGAAGATGCTTTAGGGGCGGTGCGCCTTGTTAAAGCTTTTGTGCGTGAGGATTATGAGGTTGAGCGATATTCTAGCGCTATAGAAAAGCTGTTTTTAACCGCCAGAAGAAAAATGGTGTTGACCCAGTTATTTTGGTCGGGGGTTGGTATCATGTTTATGGGCACTTTGGTGGTCATCTTTTGGTACGGTGGGAAGGAAGTATTAGCAGACCGATTAACTGCAGGTGACCTTGTGGCGTTTATAATTTATGCGCTTAATATTTCACGATCAATAAGTCAGATTTCTAGATTATATACAGCAGTAAATACAGCGGCAGGAGCCTCAGAGCGAATATTCGAGTTGCTAGAAGAGAAGCCAGAGATAGAAGATGAAAGTGATGCCAAAGAAATTACAAACATTACTGGTGAGATTGGTTTTGAGAATGTGGATTTCGAATATGAGTCGGGCAGAAAGGTTTTGAAAGACATAAACTTTACTGCACAGGCAGGACAGACTATAGCGCTAGTTGGACCAAGTGGAGCAGGTAAAACAACACTCATGAATTTAATTCCACGATTCTACGATCCATCTTCTGGTCAGATTAAAGTGGATGGTATCAATATTCGAGATTTGAAAGTGAAGTCGTTTAGAAATCATATTTCTATGGTTCCCCAAGAAGTGCATCTATTTGGTGCAAGTATTGAAGAAAATATCCGTTATGGAAAGTTAGATGCTACACGTGAGGAAATTATTCAAGCCGCTAAAGATGCTAATGCTCATCAGTTTATTATGGATACTCCCCACAACTACGAAGCAACCATTGGCGAGAAAGGGGTGAAGCTAAGTGGGGGACAACGTCAGCGTTTAGCCATTGCACGAGCTATTCTTAAAAATCCAGAAATTCTATTGCTCGATGAAGCCACCTCCGCCCTCGATTCCGATTCAGAAGCTCAAGTTCAAGAGGCTTTGTATCGATTAATGAAAGGGAGAACAACTTTCGTAATTGCCCATAGACTCTCCACCATTCAGCATGCCGACCGTATTTTAGTACTCGACGAAGGCGAAATTGTAGAAGATGGAAACCACGTCGTACTCCTCGAAAAACGAGGCCTCTACAGCCACCTCTACGAACTCCAATTCAGAGATTTAGACGAAGTGCAAAAGGAGTTTTGAGCTGTGAGGAGTGAGCTATGAGATTTTTAATATGGGCGTGATTTAACTTTGACAGAGTTATATATAACGATTGTAAGTTCAACCAATAAAGTACTAACCCTGTCAGAGTTGTCTAGATTCAGATACCATTCCACCTCCTGACTTCCGCAATTTTTAAGTTTATGAAAATGTCTATTGTGTAAGCTCTATATTTTCAATTTGTTGTAATAAGGAGTTTATATTTTTTGGGTGTCCCAGGATGTTTATCATTATTTTTACTCTC
>Ga0265293_10009912_pt1 | contig 13498 bp, 14 predicted proteins | sample Munlanlewell138R_FD_192505 | JGI IMG/M metagenome (GOLD analysis project Ga0265293, IMG submission 192505) | Leachate microbial communities from a municipal landfill in Southern Ontario, Canada - Leachate well 138R | ecosystem: Engineered > Solid waste > Landfill > Unclassified | place: Canada...
GACTTCATTCCGGCTTGCCGGAACTCAACATCCGGGGAGTCGTAAAAGTAAAAATATAAAGGCTCCCCGACCTGTTATCAACCGGGGAGCCTTTATTCGGAGATAGTAAACTTACAGCTATTAATTTGCAGGCTTTCCGTAATATTCCCAGCCGCCGTATAATTCATTGATAAGAAGTTCATGTGCTGCGACATTAAAATCATAGAACATGCTTATCATTTCTTCTCTTGTCTCCACAGGAAAATTATCGAAACAATACTGCGGATCATTGGCGGTAAATGTGCTCACCCAATGAGCCGCCAGTGTCTCGTTATCCATTAAGCCGGTGCTATTTTCACCGGTTATCTCTCCCGCATTTATATATACGTCTTTTCCGGTAGCGCTATTCGAATAATGAATAACATTATTCGTACGATCAAAACCAATAGTATTGCTTAATTCTTTTGTTGTAGTAGAAAGAGACCTCTCATAAGAGTCCTTAACGTAATCATGAACGGCTTGCTGTCCTTCCTCGGGCAGTGCATTGAAATAAACTATCCAATCTGTCGAAGTGAGCATGGCCATTAGAATCTCTTCTACAACAGAAACATCATCCCAGTCCTCGTCTCCTGTTAAAGCGGCAAGGGCTTCATCTACCGGCACAAAAACAATACTCGTCTGAAGATGGCTATCCTCGCTTGATTGAATAGGCTCGACTTCCCAACCCTCTTTCAAATTACCATCGGAATCTACTGGCATATCTACACTTATATCGACGTTGTAGTCATAATAACGGGTTGTGGTAATATACGTTTCATGATCTACTTTTATCTGGCGGGTTAGATAATCATCCTCTCCAAGCCATATTTCCCACTTCATATCTATTATATCTTCATAAAGCTTCGGGGTTCCGATATAATGCAGGCAATTCACCCCGTCTATAACCTCATCCTCCAGTTGCACAATATCATTCATAAAATCCAGAACCGCTATAGCATGTTGCTGTCCCGACTGAATATATATGTAATAAAAACCGACCTGTTGAAACAAGAAACTGCGAGCTTTATTTCTATCGACCAGAGAATACATATCTTCCCCGATATAATAATTCTCGAAACTGCCCTCACTGTAGGTGCCTACTCCGTTATAATAGGAAACCGTTCCGTAATCAACTATTAGGTGCGTAATTTCATCCGACACAAACTCATATGTAAAATTCATATAAGTTTCATATGTTTTTCCATCGACTATCTCATCAGCAGTCCATAGCATTTCCATACGATAAGACTCGACATTTTTAGCAGCAGCTTCCACTTTGGCAAGTAAAGTGGTATAACCGTTGTTCCCCGTCCACGGCTGCATTACAAATAACATGGCTACGATAGCCACAACAGACAACGTTGCCAGAGCCGGTCGCAGCCATTTATTCCTGTTAAACTCTTTAATCGTATCCATTATCGGTATCCTTCTCCTTTTTGCGGCTGTCGCCGTTTTATTCGAGGCGGATTCGTATTTTTCTAATAAAGCCGTTTTCAAGAGCCTTTGGTGTGTTTGCAGTTCGGCCTCCGGAAGCCGGGCACTCTCCAATTTTTTTATTAAATCCTCTTCTTTCATCATCCACCTCTATAAAGGATAACCGTTAATTTTCTAAAAGGTTGCATTTTCATCCATTAATTTTTTAAGTTTTTTTATTCCGCGGTTAAGCAGCGATTTTACGGTTCCCTCGCGTTTTCCCAGTATGGCACAGATTTCGCTTATAAGTTTTTTCTCGAAGTACTTGAGAACAATTACTTCCTGGTAAATATGGGGCAGTTTAACTATGCACTTGTGCAATAAAAGAAATTCCTCTTGTTTTTGTATTTCGGCTTCAGCGCACGCAATCTCGTCTTCGATGGAGATATCGGATAGAATTTCTGAATTTTCAGCGTCCTGTTTGAGAAATATAATATGCTTGTTGCGTTTGTAGCCGTTGCTGATTTCATGTTCGGCAATGCGGTACAGCCAGGCGGAGAAGGGGATGCCTCTCCATTCGAAGTGCCCTATATTTTGCAGGGCTTTCAGGAAAACTTCTGAGACTATGTCTTTAGTAACTTCTACGTTAGCTGTCCTGTGCAGGACATAGCCGAAGATTTTTTTGTAATACTCGTCATAAAGTAATCCGAATGCGTAAGCATCGGTCTTTGCTTTAAAAACCAGCTCTTTTTCCTGCTCTAACTCCATTATGTCTTATAAGGATAACCCATTTTAACACAAAAAGTTGCATTATTTTTGCCGAAATCGAGGGAAAATTTTTTGAAAAGGGGGAAGTCCCGACTGACAATGCGGACTTCCCCCCCCATTTAATTATTTGTTATTTATTTTCTACGATACTTCTATGGCGTCCATAGGGCAGGCGTCCTTACAATCCCCGCAGCTCTGGCACTTGCTGTTATCCGACACCTTGCAAACGCTGTCGTCCAGGTAAAGAATTTCTTGCGGGCATACGTCTGTGCAGGCTCCGCAACCGATGCATGCTTGTTCGTCGATTTTGACCATTGTTTTAGTTGTTTCCCCCTCTTTTAAAATTTAAGATTTTTTATATATACACAGATTATTGACTTTTTCAGTGCCGCAGGCGTTGCAGGGATGGTTGCGGCAATCCGGGGTCTCTTCTTCGTCAAGTGCCCGTTTGTACTCGCGCTTTAAAAATTCTACCGAAACACCGGTATCGATGTGCCCCCAAGGCAACGGTTCGTCCGGCTGGAGTTCCCTTTGAGTATAGAAATAGGGGTCTATTCCTTGCTCGCGGAAGGCTTTATCCCAAATATCGAATTTGAAGTGCTCGCCCCACCCGTCGAAATAAGCCCCCATCTGCCATGCACGATAAATAACCCTCCCTAATCTGCGGTCCCCGCGCGAAATGACGGCTTCCAAAAGGCTCCTGGGATAGTCCTGCCAGGCAGGATTCACATCTTTTCTCTGCAGACTGTTTTTTAAGATGTTTTGCTTGTGTTTTATGTTCTCTTCGCTGTCCATAGCTACCCACTGGAAAGGGGTATGCGGTTTGGGCACAAAGGTTGATAGGCTAAGTCTTATATTTGGTTTTCTCCCGGATATTCCTCTGCCGACGGCGCGGATTTTTTCCACCAGTTCGACGATGCCGTAAATATCGTCATCGGTTTCTGTGGGCAACCCCAGCATGAAATAGAGCTTAAGGCTTTTCCATCCTCTTTCGAAAGCCGCAGATACGGTATCCAGTACTTCCTGCTCAGGTATGCACTTGTTAATGACACGCTGTAATCTCCGGGTACCGGCTTCGGGGGCAAAGGTTAAGCCCGATTTTCTGCCGGTCGGCAGAGAATCAATAAGTTTTACCGAATCCACCATTAATCTCAGGCTGGGAAGGGATAAGGATATGTTTCTTTCACCGTATCGGTCAACCATTTTTTCTACCAGTTTATCGATTTCGTGGTAGTCGCTGGTACTGAGAGAAACGAGCGCTATTTCATCGTAACCGGTGTTATCGATAAGCTCTCCGGCGGCTTCTAAAACTTCTTCATGGGAACGCTGGCGCACCGGCCTGTATGTCATTCCGGCATGGCAAAAACGGCAGCCACGGGTACAACCGCGGCTGATTTCAATCGCCGCCCGGTCATGGGTAGCCTCGATAAAGGGAACTACCGGATTGAGTACCGGTGGCGGAAGATTGGCTACGATTTGTCTTTTTATAATTTGCGGGGCTTCCGGGACAGTGGGAGTGATGCTTTTGAACCTTCCGTCGTCTTCATATTCGACGGTGTACAGACCGGGAACATAAATGCCGGGTATTGCCGCAAGCTTTCGCAAGCGGTCTTTTCTTGATAGCCCCGTTTTTTTGCTGTTTAATTCTTTTAAGCAGGATAAAAGTTCGGGAAGCAATGGCTCTGCGTCGCCGATAACGAAAAAATCAAAAAAGTCTGCCATCGGCTCCGGGTTAAGTGCGCAGTTGCCGCCGGCAATTACCAGCGGGTGCTCTTCTGTCCTTTCGCATGCCAGTACCGGAATCCCTGCCATATTGAGCATATTGAGTATGTTGGTGTATGTCAGTTCATACCCCAGTGAAAAACCGACCACATCGAATTCAATTAAGGGGTGTCCGCTTTCAAGGCTCTGCAGGGGAATATCCGCTTCCTTAATTGCGGCAGCCATATCCACCCACGGCGCAAATACCCTTTCGGCAAGCACATCCGGCTGCTTGTTCAGTATCTCGTAAAGTATGGGAAGTGCCATATTGGACATGCCGATTTCGTAGATATCCGGATAGCTCAAGACGAATTTTATATCGGTCTTTTGCCAGTCTTTTACGACACTGTTCCATTCGCCGCCGGTATAGCGTGCGGGTTTGGTTACATTAAATAGAATACTATCGGGGTAGGTCAAATTATCCTCCAGAGCATTAATTATACGGTTTATGGATAATCTGTTGCAATTTTAGGACACAACAAGACTCATTTTGCCTACATTTAAGGTCGATTCCATTATTATAACGTCATTCCGTTATTTTTTTGTCATGCTGGATTCGTGAAGGACGAAACATTCGGGGAGGGGGTAAATACATTGTCGTAATCCCTCATCAGTTTCGTCCCGACCGATCGGGGCTCGACAGCTTCCCCCGAGGGAAGCCGTTTTTTGCCTTCCTCCCATTCCCCGGATTCTGGAATCCCGATTCATCGGGATTCCAGAATGACAATTTAATCGTTAACCCTGTAGGGACGGGCATTGCCCGTCCGCCATACGAATATATCAAGGCAGACGTTCATTGGCAATCAATTTATTTGTCATACTGAGTGCAGCGAAGTATCTCGATGCAATTCGATATTTGCCGCCGTTATGGTTCGAGTCCCGACGTATCGGGGCTGCGTGGTTCGACAGGCTCATCCACGAACGGCTTGGTCAGGCCTCCTCGCAATGGTAGTACAGGTGGGTCTTTGACCTTTGCTATTATTCTAATTACAATAGCATCATAATCTTTAAGGAGAGCATTATGGAAAATCTGTGGGCGCCGTGGCGTATGGAATATATCAAAAAAGTCGATAAAGAGGGCTGTATATTCTGTCAGAAACCACTTGAAAATAACGACTCGGAGAATTATATCCTCCACCGCGAAAAGCACAATTTCGTCATATTGAACTGCTATCCGTATAATCCGGGGCACCTGATGGTAGTCCCGTTTAAGCATTTATCCACTCCCGAGGATTTAACAGCCGAGGAACTTCTGGAGCATTATGAGCTGGTGCGTAAATGCATAACCACACTAAAAAAGGTTTCCACTCCCGACGGCTTCAATGTGGGGATGAATCTGGGAAGGGTAGCCGGAGCCGGCATCGATAAACACATACATACACATATCGTTCCGCGCTGGAACGGCGATAACAATTTTATGCCGGTTTTGGCTGATATCAGGGTGGTAAACGAATCGCTTCCCGCTACCTATAAAAAGCTGGCGGAGTGTTTTTAACCCTTCAGCTTGTCAATCAGGCAGTCCACAGGTAAGTTTTCCTGTGAGTTACCCGCCATATCTTTCAGGATAACCGTTTGCGAGGCAACCTCTTCATCGCCAATTATAACGGCATATTGCATTTGGAGATTATTTGCCTGTCTTAGCTGTGCTTTAAGGCTCTTGGTTCCGGTCGATTGTACGACTCCGATGCCTGCATTCCGTAGGTCGGATGACAGCTTAACGGCGGTCTCTCTGGCATTGTCCCCCATACTGGCTATAAACACGGATGGCTCGTATAACGCCGGGACGGCGATGCCCTCTCTTTTTAAGTTCAGAATGATTCTCTCAATGCCGGTGGCAAAACCGACTGCCGGAGTGGGTTTGCCTTCCAGTTCGGAAATCAGGTTGTCATAACGTCCGCCGCCGCCGATGGTGCTCTGCCCGCCTTCCAGTTCAGGCTGAATCTCAAAAACAGTCCTCGTGTAATAATCCAGCCCTCTGACCAGCTTATGATTAACCGAATAAGGTAAACAAATCTTATCAAGATATTTCTGTAATAAATTAAAGTGCTGCCCGCAGTCCTCGCACAGGTAATCAATGCTTTTGGGTGCATTATTCACAAATTGCCGGCAGTTCGATTGTTTGCAATCCAAAAGCCTTAAGGTATTCCGTTCCAGTCTGGTCCGGCAGTCCTTGCATAGGTTGTCACTGTGCCTTTGATAGTATTTTCGCAGTGTTTCCAGATAGTTGGGGCGGCATTCCTTACAGCCGATGCTGTTAATAAGCAAAGACAATTTTTCCAAGCCCAAAGATTGAAAAAAGCGCCATGCCATTTCGATAACTTCGGTATCTACGACCGGGTCGGCATCCCCGATAGCTTCATAGCCGAACTGGTGATGCTCACGCAGGCGTCCGGCTTGAGGCCTTTCGTATCTGAAAATCGATGTCAGATAGTATAGCTTAACCGGCTGCGGCAGATTCGCCATACCGTGCTCGATATAGGCGCGACAAATCGAGGCTGTTCCTTCCGGTCTTAATGTTATATCATTATCTCCCTTGTCTTTGAAAGAGTACATTTCCTTTTCTACGATATCGGTTCCGTCACCGATACCGCGCGCAAAAAGTTTCGTATTCTCAAAAGTGGGGGTATCGATACGTTCATATCCGTATAAACTGCATATGGCAGCAGCCTTCTGCTCAACATACCTCCAGTAAACCTGTTCTTCCGGTAGAATATCTACTGTTCCTCGCGGTGCCTGGTACACTTCATCTCCTGTCTATCCCCGGCGGGAATAAAAAATACGTTAAGGATGTAAATTATACTTTGCTAAGCAGTCTTTGTTCCTTTATACTAAAAGTACAATCCTTATGTTAAAACAAAAAAACACAACGGTCAATAAATTATTACAGAAAGCCTCCGCTTATCTGCCGCCCGAGAAACTTTCTCTGGTAGAAGAGGCATATAAGTTTGCCGAAAAGGCACACGAAGGGCAACTACGCGAGTCGGGGGAGCCTTACCTGGAACATCCGTTACATGTGGCGATTACGCTTACCGATTTGCAGATGGATGCCAGCACGCTGGCGGCATCATTAATGCACGATGTATGCGAGGATTGCGGTATATCACTTACCGAGATTGAAAATAAGTTCGGCGCCGAAGTTGCCAAACTGGTGGACGGGGTTACCAAGTTAAGCCAGCTTTCCTTGCATTTACCGGAGGGTGTTTCCCGCAAGAGCAGCGCTGCCGACAGCCAGCAGCAGGCTGAGAGCTTGAGAAAAATGCTGGTCGCTATGGCAGAAGACCTGCGTGTAGTTTTTATCAAGCTGGCAGACCGCCTGCATAATATGCGCACACTTTCGGCATTGCCGGCGGAAAAGCAACGTCATATAGCCCGGGAAACGATGGATATATACGCTCCGCTGGCGCACCGTCTGGGAATATGGGAGTTGAAATGGGAACTGGAAGACCTGGCTTTCCGTTATCTTGAACCAAAGAGATATGCGCAACTGGCAAAACTGGTTGCCGGAAAGCGTGAGGAACGGGAAGAGTTTATAGGAAGGGTAATCGGTGTTATTAAGAAAGAGTTCGAGAGGATGGGGTTTACCGCGGAAATAACCGGCCGCCCGAAGCACTTATACAGCATACATCAAAAAATACATAAATATTCGGCGCAGGGCAAGCAATTTAACGATATATATGACCTTTTTGCCTTAAGGGTGCTGGTGGACACAGTGCAGGATTGTTACAATGCCGTAGGCATCGTACATAGTATGTGGCATCCGGTTCCGGGGGCGTTCGACGACTACATTGCTAATCCGAAACCGAACGGCTATCAATCGCTGCATACCGTAGTCATGGCGTTCGGGACCACTCCGCTTGAAATTCAAATACGCACGCGTGATATGCACTATACCGATGAATACGGAATCGCCGCTCACTGGCGCTACAAAGAAGGCAAGAAAGAGGATTCACCTTATGAGGAAAGAATCGGCTGGCTGCGACAGTTAATCGACTGGCACCGCGAACTTGCCGGAACTGAAGAGTTCCTCGAATCCGTCAAGACCGATATATTTATAGACCAGGTATTCGTATTTACACCTAAAGGAGAGGTAAAGGACCTTCCCAAGGGCGCTACTCCGCTCGATTTTGCCTATCGTATTCATACCGAACTTGGGCATCGCTGTATCGGGGCAAAGGTCAACAACCGTTTGGTGTCTTTGAACACCCAGTTAAATAACGGAGACGTAGTGGAGATTATTACCACCAAGCGCGATAAGGGACCAAGCAGGGACTGGATGAACTCGCACCTGGGATATGTACGCACATCACATGCCCTCGAAAAGATTCGCCAGTGGTTCAAGAGGCAGGAGCGCGAAGACAACATTGAGCAGGGACGCATACTTCTGGACAAGGAATTAAAGCAACTGGGTTTGAAATACACCGACCGCGAATCCATCGCTAAATATTTCAAATATACCAATGTAGATGATTTTCTGGCTGCCATCGGTTATGGCGGCATAAATGTAGAGAGTATAGCTTTGAAACTGGCATCTCAGCAGGAGCAGCCGCGTGTGATTCCCGAAATAGCGCCCTTAAAACAGGTGAAATCCGAGGTGCAGGTGCTGGGTGTCGGGGAGCTTTTAACCAACCTTGCTCAGTGCTGCAATCCGGTGCCCGGCGACGATATAGTGGGGTATGTTACACGCAGCCGCGGTATAACCATACACCGCCGTGATTGTTTTAACGTAATCAATGAAGATGAAAAGGAAAGGTTAATCGAGGTGGAGTGGGGACAGACCGAAGCGCAGTATCCGGTCAGTATTCAGGTGGATGCCTGGGACAGGGTGGGGCTGGTACGCGATGTCTCAACAGTCATAGCTGAGGAAAAAGTTAACATACTGAGCATGACAGTAACCGAACATAATGACCGTACTACCACCATTATTCTGACAGTGGAAACCAAGGGATTGGCTCACCTCAGTCGCATACTGGCCAGAATCGGTGGGGTGAGGGGAGTGCTGAATATGAATCGTGTAGGGGATGAATCAGGCGGTAAACAGAAGCCCTTGATGGAATAAATTTTTTAAAAAGCTTGACTTTTTGTCTAAAAATAATTTTTATTGTATAATGTGAAACAGATTCAGGAGGAATAATTTGCCTAATATTAAATCAGCTGAAAAGCAGCAGAGAAAAGCGCTAAAAAGAAGAGCAATAAACAAAATTAACACCAGTAAGACAAAAACCGCCTTAAAAACGGCGGAAGAGTCGATTGCATCCGGTGATTATGAGAAAGCGTCACAGGATATAAAAGCTGCCGCAAGTGTTCTGGACAAAGCAGCCGGCAAGGGTGTTATCCATTCAAATAACGCTTCACGCCACAAATCGAGGCTGGAGAAAAGGCTCAACAAAGCCAAAGCTTCTTCTGCCGAGTAACCTGCTTTTTCAAAACGGTTCAGTATAATCAGTAAGCTGCCGATTAATCGGCAGCTGCTTGTTTGTCTTATTTTCGCATCTATTTGTTGACAGTGTGCGCTTATTGTTCTAAAATAACAGAACAGATGTTCTTGTGGGGTTATGCAATTGAAGACAAAGGAATTATCTAGCAAGCAGCAGCGCATTGTTGAATTCATACGCGAATTCTGGCTGGAGAATAATTTCCCTCCCAGCGTGCGTGATATCGTTGCCGGATGCGGTTTAAGCTCGACCTCCGTTGTAGACTACAATCTGAAAATACTTGAGAAGAAGGGCGCCATCCGCCGACACAGAGAAGTATCGCGCGGTATCGAGCTGCCTTCTCCGCCGGATTCGTCAAACAATCTTAATGTTCCCGTCATCGGGCAGATTGCTGCCGGTCAGCCGATACCGGTTCCGGATAACGATACCTGGGATATTACCTCCAATGCCGATACTATCGAGGTTACCCGCGATATTGTCCGCGGCAGGGAAGGGGTTTATGCCCTTAAAGTCAAGGGTAACTCAATGATTGAAGACCTCATTAATGATGGAGATATTGTTCTTCTGCAATCGGTAAATTTTGTAGAAAACGGGGAAACCGCTGCTATCTGGTTAAAGTCCGAAAAAGAAGCAACCCTCAAAAAATTCTTCCTCGAGCCCTCCGGTAAAATCCGCCTGCAGCCTGCAAACAGCCAGATGGGACCGATTTATGCCAGCCCCGACAACGTCGAAGTGCAGGGCAGAGTGATTGCCGTCATCCGCCGGATGGGGTAGCGACTATCGAATTTTTTTATAATCGATATAGTCGGATAGACCCTTTTGATTATTCATATTGTTAATCAAAATACTAAGTCATTCACTAATATGGTTTGGAAAGTTCATTATAACGAAATAAGCCTGTCATCCCGGAGACCCGACCTGTCGGGATTCCTCCGGTATAAAAACTCTGTTATTAAATGTTATATTGCAGAAGACTTGAGTGGTTATCGGGGCTTATAATTCGACGGGTGTTTTGCTCATCGGTCTTTTCTAATTCATCCTATTACACCCTCTTGGTTTGATTTTATTTTCCTTTAGTTCAAATCCTTTAACGGAAAACAGCCGTTACGGTTTCTGAATATCTCCCCTTATATTACGGTCTATCAAAACAAGAACAGGCTATCGTTTTTCTTCCTTATCTTTCCCTTTGAAGGAATCAAAAACAAGGTCCCTTTTCCTCCGTGAATTTTTTATTGAAAGCAGTGCTGTCGGTAAAAACTTGATAAAGCTGATTATAAACAGCACCGCTGCCATAATAGCGGCAAAAGCGGAATGGGTACCGAACCACACGATGAAGGGCAGGGCAATCAGCCCCAGAGCCATAGAAAGAGCAACGTTATGTGTGATAACAATAGGGATAAGCACGATGAAAATGAATATTCCCAGTTGCAGCGGATAGCCGTAAGCCAGGAAAAGAGTAATGATGATTCCGATGGCAGTTGCCATACCCTTGCCGCCGGTGAATTTCAGCCAGGGCATCCAGTTATGCCCTATTACTGCAGCCAAACCGGCAAGCAATACAAAGGCATCCGAGGTATTTAATCCCCATTTGGCGATGGCGATTGCGGCTACCCCTTTGGCAATATCGATAAAAACCACCACTAAAGCGGGCGCAATGCCCACTTCGCGGAAGACATTCATAAAACCGACATTGCCGCCGCCGAGTGTGCGGATATCGCGCTTAGCCCAAAGTCGTGTGACGACATAAGCGGTAGGCAAGGTGCCCAGGAGATAGCCGATAATAATTGCCAGTGCTTCAGTCATCGGGATTTCCGCAGATTATAATTTATCTGATTGTTTTTAATAAACAGGGGTACACCAGTCGATGTACTTTTCATTTTTCCCTTTGATGACGTCGAAGTATAATTTTTGCAGTTTAAAGGTGATTTCTCCCACCTCTCCCGTGCCTATTTTTTTATTCTCCACTTCAGATACGGGTGTCAGGTGAGCGGCAGTACCTGTTAAGAAACATTCATCGGCGTCATAGAGCTCTACCAGGTCGATTTTCTTTTCTATGGTATCGATTCCCAGCTCGTTCTTTGCCAGCGTCATAACCGTATCGCGTGTAATTCCTTTTAGGATACTGTCTTTGGTGGTCGGTGTAAATAATCTGCCATTCTTTATCAGGAAGATATTCTCGCCGCTGCCTTCGGAAACATTACCGTCCTGCGAAAGCATAATTCCCTCATCGTAACCCCTGGATTGGGCTTCCGTTTTTGTGAAAGCATTATTGATGTATAAGCCGGTTATTTTGGCGCTGGGAGGGATAACATTATCCGCAGGCCTTCTCCATGAAGATATGCAGCAACGGCAGGCATCTACATCGATATATCTGCCCCAGGGGATAGCGAAGACCAAAAAGTCGTTATCCAGGTTGTGCAGGCGAACACCCATCGCTTCGGTGCTTTTATATGAGAGCGGTCTGATATAAATATCTTCCTTAAACTCACCTTTTTTTACCAGGTCCACTGTAATTTTGCACAGTTCCTCAACCGAGTAAGGAAGCTCCATCTGTAAAACGGCGCTGCCTTGCGCCAGACGTTCGTAATGTTCTTTTAAGCGGAAAATATAAACCTGTTTTTTATCTTCGTTCCAGTTGCCCCTTATACCTTCGAACACTGCTGTGCCGTAATGGAGAGCATGTGTCATAATGCCGACCTTGGCATCTTCCAGCGGGATAAATTCATTGCGTAAAAAAGCGTATGACGGCATAGTACTCTCCTTATTTTTTTTAGATTTGTAGCTAGGATTATAACTCTAAGCAGCCGATTAGGCAAATGTCTGAATTAAAAAAAGTAAGGGTTTAACGGTTAAAGTAAACTAAAAAGTAACAACCTTATCACAATCAACCACCCATTCCGCCAGTTCGGGCATTTTAGCCTGCATCGCCCCGCTGATAAGAGGCTTATCTTTATGAATTCCGCAGCGCGTCATACAGGAGCCGCATACTTTTACCGGAATTTCTTTTGCTATCAAATCCGCCAGCATTTCCTTCAGGTTGAAATACCCTTCGGGAGGTACGACTCCTTCTTTTGCCAGGTCTATAGAGTCGTTCATTAAAAATATACGCAGTTCTGTCCCTTGCTCAAGCAGTTTCTCTGCCAGCCTGAGTGCATTCCAGGTGATATCGGTTCCGTCATAAGGGTTTCGGTTGAGAATCAATAAAGTTTTCATAATACCCCCGTCAAATATTAGTCCATTATTAAAAAACTGCTAAATACTATCGAACCAGTTGTCGCTCCATTTCCTCATTTTTTCCTCGTAAGGATAAGTTCTGGCGACAGCATCTTCCTTGAAACTAAATTTGTAATCCGAACAGTAATCCAGCAGGACCTTATATGCCCCGTTCAACTTCTTTATCATTTCATCGTCTGTTTTTGCGGCAGTGTTGTTTTTATCGGGATGGTACAGCTTTGCCAGTCTGCGATAGCTGTCTTTTATCTCTCTGATAGTTGCAGATTCATCCAGTCCCAATAATTTTCGGGCTTCATCGATATCGTTATAATTCATTTTTATCCTCAATGCAATTCAATGAATGGCATTGCTATTTTAAATCGGTTGTTTAAGGCTGAATTCCCTGTCCAGTATGGCTGTTATCTGTTCTTTATTTTGAATACTGGTAGTAGCTGCTGCCACTTTACCGTTTTTGAAGTATACGGTGAACGGCAATCCCATAAACATGCGGCATTCGGGAAGATTTTTGATAAAACCGGCAGCCGGAATATCGAAATCCTGGTCGTAAAAACAAACGTGCGGGTATTGTTCTTCAAGCTGGCTTAAGATGGCATATACCGGAATACACATCGGTCCCATTCTTCCACAGCAGATTACCACATTTTCATTACCGGCGATAACTTCCCGTGTTTCAATTTCCGTTTCAAGATGCTTAAGATTGGTTCGTAACATTAATATCTCCTTTTTTTTGGAATAGTCCTTGTATGCCATTAAAAATATTCTTTGAAGTTGCGACTACCCATCCCCGGTTGATTATCAGGTGTATTATCACAATTGAAACAATAATTACAGCTATCCAGGCATGTAAATCCACCCAGGTATCTCTTTGTAAA
>Ga0265293_10009913_pt1 | contig 13498 bp, 14 predicted proteins | sample Munlanlewell138R_FD_192505 | JGI IMG/M metagenome (GOLD analysis project Ga0265293, IMG submission 192505) | Leachate microbial communities from a municipal landfill in Southern Ontario, Canada - Leachate well 138R | ecosystem: Engineered > Solid waste > Landfill > Unclassified | place: Canada...
CATTCGATGAAATGGGAAAGAAGCTTCTCATAGATCTTTCAAAGCAAAATATCATGATGGCAGATGCTCAAACTACTGATTTTATCAAAAAATACGGCGGGACTGTTCACGTTCCACTGAAGATTTTTGATAACGTTCTATGTGTCCCTATGGATGCGGCGGAGCAGTTCTTAAAGCTGAGCTCTTCCATATCCAACGGCACTATACGCATTCATCCCTATTCCGAAACGGATAAAATAGCAAAAATCAACGAAAACGACATCAGGCTAGTCACCCACCTTCATTCTCAAGGAAAGCAGGCATCTTTTCCTTTGAGCAAGGGTGAGATGGTGTCAATTTTAAGCGAAACGGATAATTACTTTAAGATTAAAACCCGGGAGGAACTGACCGGCTATGTGATGAAATCCCATGTGGAAATCTCCGATGTAGACCTGTCCACTGTTGATTTTCATGCACCTAAAAAGGATAAATTCGTCCGTGGCAAGGAGAAAATCAACGTGGTCTGGCAGTACGCCTCAGCAACAACCCCTTCTCCACCGGAAACAAAAGAAGATGGTATTGATATTCTGGCTCCCACCTGGTTCCATCAGATCGTCGATGGCGCCGGCTCCGTGGAAAATACCGGAGATCTGAGCTATACGAGAAATGCCCATGATAACGGTTATCTCGTATGGGCTACCATTACAAATAACATGAGCACCAAAGGCTCTACCGCTTACACCTCTACCGTATTTAACAACAGCGCCCTTTTGAATCGCTCCGTCGCCCAATACCTGTTCTATTCCTGTCTCTACGATGTGGATGGAATCAACATCGACTACGAGCAGGTTGCTGACAAAGATGCTGCAGGGCTTACCGCTTTCACCGCCCTCCTCCGCCAGTACACAGAAAGGCAGGGTCTCAACCTATCCATTGATACACTGATACCCAAACCCTGGACCATCGAATACGACCGGGGTGCACTTGCAAAGCATGTTGACTATATCGCTGTCATGACCTATGACGAGCACTATAGCTCCAGCCCCACTGCCGGCTCCGTAGCCTCGCTTCCCTGGGTCACAGAGGCCATCGAAGCGACCTTGAAGGAGGTTCCGAAGGAGAAGATTCTTTTGGGAGTTCCCCTCTATACAAGAGTCTGGGTCGTAGACAACAGCGGTAAAGTAATCCGTAACCCGTCTGCTTCTATGGGCTACATTCGGGATCTTATCATCGATATGAATCTAACTCCTACCTGGCTCGACAGGGAAAAGCAATATTTCATTTCATACCCCAACGGTGTATACACTGATAAAATTTGGGTGGAGGATACAAGGTCCGTTGCAAATCGGCTGTCCCTTGTCCAAGACTACGATCTCGCCGGCTCAGCTTGTTGGGAGTACCGTTGGGCCATGCCGGAAATCTGGCCCGTCTTCAACGGCATGCTGAAGCAGGGACGGGATTTAAGCTACTATGAATAAAAGGAAGGAAGCAGGGGGACGGTTCTTTTGCTTCCTCCTGTTTCTGCTTAAGGAAGCAAAAGAACCGTCCCCCTGCTTCCTTTGTTTTATCTTGCGTTGTAACACAACCGTTACCCGTCGAATATACTGTCACAGAAAACAAATACTTATTTGACCGGTAAAGGAGGTAACTATATGAGTTGTTTCGGTGGCAGAACATCGCCGGACCTCTTTCAAAACTGCTGCAATGCAAATACGCTTTGTGAATTTGACGGTAGGCTGGACAATGTAGTCACAGAACCGATCTTTGTGCAGAAGGTTTACGACGCTGTTCTATTCAATCTACAAGGATTGAAAACCGTGACCAACCAAAGTTTTTGCCCTGCCATTCCAAGAGGACACAGGCTGAAACGAGTGGTTGATATCAGGTGCAAGCGCTTTTTCAATCCCGAAAACGTAGATGACCCCTCGAACTTAAGATTAAATATCGATACGACGATATCCGGCGCATCGTTTATTCAGAATTGCCAGGGAGATGAATTGACTGTAGTCGGCCCTGACGGGACCTATTCGGAAAAAATCGTTTATGCAGACACCCATGAGTGTGACGATCAAGGAAGAGGCACTCCAATCTTCGGGACACAGAATATCGCTGTAACAGGTGATGTTCAGGTATGCTTGGATTTACTGCTTTGTGACAGATACGACCACGAGGTTATATTTACAGTATGCGCAAATGTAAATATAGCGCAGGAGTGTGCCCCGCTCTGCCTGACTAATTTCTTTGAGCTGTGCATTCCTTCTACACACAATGCTGCCTTTATGCCCAGGTTTGCAGAGTTCTGCAACCCTGCTTGCGAGACAAGATTGGCAACCAACAACATGGGTAGAGATCTAACTCTTTGCCCCGACGGTACGGTAAAAGCCAATCTCATCATCGCACTCTGCATCACCTGTGAAAAGAAGATTATCGTTCCTGTGCAGCTGTGTGTGCTTTCTACAGGATTTGTCCAGATATCTCCTCAAGTATCCGCTATCTGCACCAGCTTCCCACAGCTCTTTCCCGACCAGATCGACGATGGGGACGAAGAAGGCGCGGAAGACGAGGAATGTGAAAGAGACAGGCGCGAAAGGGACAGATGCGAAAGAGACGACAGAGATGAGGATTGCTGTCCGCCCTGTCCTCCTCGAAGACGTTAACCCTAATAGGGTTCATCGAATAAATGGCCGTCCGCACTATGCGAACCGGCCATTTTATTCTTTTAATCTCCCACCTTCAAGAACGAGAATCTTATCGGTCTGCGACTGTATTAATTCCGGATCGTGGGAGATAATCAAAACTGCCATTTCCTCACCCTCTCTGAGGCGATAAACTAAGTCGAGGATTCTGGCCGCTGTTTTCGAGTCCAACCCGGAAGTCACTTCATCTAGTATAAGAAGATCCGGTTTCAGCTCTAGTGCGCGAACCAGAGCAATTCGCTGCGCCTCCCCACCGGAAAGCTGCCTTGGATATTTATGTATATGAGATTCCGAAAGACCGGCACTTTTCATCAGTTCTTTGACGATGTGATCCGCTTCTCCCTTTGTTGCCAATTCGTTGACGATTAATGCTTCCGTCAAGATATCCCCTACTCTTAAATGTGGTGGGAGGGATTGCCTGTAGTCTTGGAATACCATCTGAAGCTTCGGCCGAAGGGCTCTCATCCCTCTTCTGTCAAGGGTGAGGAGATCCCGGCCACGATAAAGGATCCGGCCCGAATCACAGGGTAGCAATCCTACCATGATCTTTGCCAGTGTGGTCTTCCCTCCGCCACTTTTTCCCATCAAGCCAACCGTATCTCTCGGATATAACGTAAAGCTGATGTCTCTGAGCACATGGTGATTTCCCGGGAAACACTTATTGATATTATTGATTTCAAACAGAGTCTCCCCTTTCATGCTTCCTTCACCTTTCCCTCTTCCATAATCAGGATTTTGTCCGCAACTTCCCTGCATTTCTTTTCATCGTGCGTGATTAACAACAGAGACATGGACAGCTCCCGGCAAAGCGTAAAAAGGGTATCAAACACCCAATCTCTGCTGTCATAGTCTAAAGATGCAGTAGGTTCGTCCGCGATGAGCAGTGCAGGTCCTCCGCAAATACCCAGCCCGATAGCCACCCTCTGGCACATTCCTACGGAGAGCTCAGAGGGATATCTTTTCCGAATCTTTTCAACCCCTGAAAGACCGGAAAGTCTGAGCGTTGTTTCGACCTCACTTTCCAACTCTTCTCTTTGCTCTTTGATCGCTCTCCCTTCCCATCCTCGATAATAGGCAATGGTTTGCGCAAGCTGCCTGCCCACGGGTACTACAGGATCTAAAACAGATACAGGATTTTGTGAAATCAAGGACAGGCTCCTGCCCCGCAAGGGGAGATAGTCTTCTTCAGGAATCTTAAGGAGGTCCGTCACTGTGCTTTCCCTACCATTGCTTCTGTTGAAGAAAACACTTCCCCATGTGACCTTTGCACCAATCCTTCCCGCTAACCCCATTATAGTCAATGCTGTCAGCGTCTTTCCGCAGCCGGAAGGTCCCATCAGACCCACAATCTCTCCCGAATTAACAGAAAAATCCAGACCTCTGAGAACGTTGTAATCCGGCTCTGAGCTAGAGGGGAAGCTTACCCGCAGGTTCTCCACCTGCAATTGCGGTATGCGCTCATTCATCCGAAAAAACTCCCTTCTGTAACCCTTGCCCCACAAGGTGAAAGGCCATGACGGTAAGCACGATCAGGAGCCCGGGAGGAAACCAAACGTTTGCATGGTTTGCAAGGATGTTATAGTCCATCGCTTCGTTGAGCATGTTGCCCCAGGAAGCGTAGGGATAAGGCAAACCAAATCCCAGGAAACTAAGGGTTGCCTCCGTGAGAATAATATTTCCAATGCTGATAGGAATTGCTACGACTACTTGCCCCAGCACATTGGGCAACAAGTAGACAAAGAGCCTCCTCAGGGCTGGGATACCGCAGAGTTCCGCGGCCATCATATAGGAAGATCCCCTGGTATAGAGTACTTGACTTCTCACTATTTTAGCGATAAAGGTCCATCCAAAGGCTGCCAGAAACACCATCAACATAAGGACTCTCTCTCTACCTGAGACCCCATAAGCCATAAAGAGAGCACTGAGAATAAGGATGACCACGATATCCGGCAGAGCGTTAAATACATCTACAATGCGCATGATTACCAAATCTGTTTTCTTGCCTGCATATCCGGCAAGAAGCCCCGCGCAGATTCCGATCAGTGTCTGCAGTAGCATAACGCCTGCTGCCAGTAAAAGAGACAGTCTGCCGCCATAGAGCAAACGCACAAAGACATCCCTCCCATTTCTATCTGTGCCCAGAGGATGCTGTGAAGTACTCTCCTGCAGTGACAGGATCTTTGTCCCCGTACCGTCGTAGAAAATCTCATATTCCCCCGCCTCAATGACCAGAGGACCGATAAAGCAGATAATTACCAGGATGAGGAGAAAGAAAAGGGCGATTCTATGTGCCATAATATGCTCCTCCTTTATCCAGGCGGATCCGTGGATCCGACAAAGCGTATGCAATATCCTCGAAGAGGGCGCTGAGCAGTACGATGAAAGCTAGCAGTACGGAAAATCCCATGATCAGAGGGATGTCACCCATTGCAAGCCCTGCAAAAACCGAGGTGCCCAATCCGTTCAATGCGAAAATCTCTTCTACGATAAGGGTTCTGGTCAGGAGACCGGGGATCTCTCTGCCTATGATGACTGCCAAAAGAACGCGAAGGTTTGGCAGAACATGATATCGAGTGATTTGCTTTCTCCCAAATCCCCGCGCGATTGCCCCGAATACAAAATCCGAGGCCAGTATTTGCTCTGTGTGTTTTTCTATGTATCTGGCAGTAGCTCCTACACCGGTGAGAACCAGGGTTATGATAGGCAATGCCAAGTGGTTCATCACATCAGCTATATACAGAGCTCCCGTATATTCATATTTAAGGGAGACCTGGCCCTGCAATGGGAATAGAGCAATATCCAAAGCCAGCCATTTTTGAAGAAGCAGGGCAACAAAAAAAACCGGTAGTGAGACGCTTAGTACTGTCAGCGTGTTAAAGCACAGCTTCCATTTGATACCGGTTTTAAAAGCGGAACGGATGCCCAAAAAAAGAGCCAGCAACAATTGTATTGCCAAGGCTGTCACCGAGATGAGCAAAGTGGTGAAAAGACCATCACCGATTACTTGCGTCACAGGCCTTTTATAAAGAAAAGAGGTACCAAACTCACCTCTGATACTATTTGTAATCCACTGCATATAGCCTTCAGCTATGGAAATATCAAGGCCATAGCTACGAATCATCTGCTCTTTGGCCTGGGCTGTAAACCGTCCGCTACCGGCTACGCTGTTTTGCACGTAATCACCAGGCATGATTCGAATCAGAGCATAGAGTAGAAGTGAGAGTACAAAAAGTACGAAAACACCGATAATAATTCTTTTTACTATGTAACCTCTGATTTTCTTTTCCTCTCTTTCAAGTGAGAACAAAATTATGTACTTATTTTATCATCTGTTTACCCCACTTGCAATGTCTTCCAACTTGCTCTCTATGTACTTGTCCACCTCTGCTGCTACATCGTTGAAATCAGCAATAAGGTTGCGGATCTTCTCCATTCGAAATCCCAGAGTGCGGTAGGCTAAGTTCAAATCTGCCTGGGATTTATTGGAAAGTCGTTGAATTTCCTGTTGATTTCCAATGATGATCTCATCTCTACGCAGCACTTCACTTCGGAGAGCTTCCATATCTCTTCTATTTTCTTCGATCTGCTGCTGCATGCATACGTTTTCTTTCAGTAGAGTTTCATCGTTGCGGATATGCTTCACTTCATCCAGTTGGAACTCCAGAGATTCCTGCTCTTTCTTCAGTTCTCCTATTTCTGCTCCTCGTTGCGTAAGGAGTAGATCTTTTTTACGGATTTCCTCCCTCATTTCATCCATGGCTCGATTCAAGTCCTGAACTTCCTGCTTAGCTGCTGAAATTCCCTTGGAAAAAGTAACGTTTTTCTCTTCATAGACCAACTGCATAGAGCGACAGTTCTGATCCAGCCGTTGAATCAGTTGGTCCACTTCTTTTTTGCTGTAGCCAAATAAGGCATTTCCTTTTAACGCCGGCCCCTGATCCCCGAACCCGAAACCTTCCCGGAACTCCTTCAAATCCATCTCAGCCATTTCATACCTCCATCTTTGAAAACTGTAGCACTGACCCTTCTGTCAAATTATATCGCCGTGCACTTCCGCTCTTCATTTCCAGAACGTAACGGCAATTCCTTACCCTTTTCCCAAGTGACCAAGGCTTCATATCTCTCTGGATATGAATGACCTGTTTTTCCACACTAAGATACAGCACATCTATTGAGTAGGACATGAACATACAATGAACCTGGTCACAGGGAGACAGGAGAAGGCCTTCACCATCTGCCAATTCCCGTCCGATCAAGCCACGAAGCCGGCTAAGAAAGCCATCCGCCATGTGAATCGGGATCTGGACGGATCCCACATTTATGATCCAATGCTTCTTCATTCGTCACCTACAATAACATATCCATGATGTTGATTACAGAAGGCCCCATCAGGATGATAAACAGCACGGGAAAGATAAAAACCACGATGGGAATCATAATTTTTACCGGGGCTTTCATGGCCTTTTCTTGAGCCGCTTGTTTTCTTGCATCCCGGAGCTTACCCGATTGCGCCTTGAGTATATTTCTTATTGGTATACCGTATTGCTCTGCCTGTGTCATAGCTGCAGAGAAAGCCCTCAATTCCCCAATTTCATTGCGTTCCGCCAAATCCCGAAAGGCTTCCTTTCGTGGTTTGCCGTACTGGATTTCCTTAATCGTAGTTCTTAACTCCTCTACCATAATATCTTTGCTTTTTTCTGAAATTCGTACTACTGCACCATCCAAGCTCAAACCCGCTTCCACGCAGACGGAGAGCATATCCATGACCTCCGGAAGAGCATTCTTCATCTCCTTCTGTCTACGCTTTCCCCGCATCTTAACATAATAGCTGGGCAGTAACGCACTCAACAGGACTCCGATTAGAGCCAGCACAGCAACCATAGAAGGCCCCTTTCCCAAGAACAAACCAATCAATACAGCCATTCCCGTAAGTACTGTCGTCAAAAGAATACGGAAATTCCGATAGCCTTCTGTCGTAATGGAAAGGCCTGCTTGCCTTAGCAGCTTTTCGTTTTCCATATCAGTCCGGGATTTGGTTCCCGGCTCCGACTTTGTCTTTGAAATGTATTCTGTAAAGCCATGGAGCAAAGGAGTCAGGATTCTCTCCTTAATGGGCTTATTCAGTACTTCATCCCGCACGGGCTTCATTTGATTTTTCAGAGCATCTTTTCTGCGTCTGAAAGCATCTTCTGCCTTGCCGATTTTTGAAAATGCAGCAATGCAGAACAGGGCCACGGCGATAGAAAATAATAGTACTATGGTTTGCATATCAATACCCGTTTCAATACTTTATTGCAATCAGCTTTCTCACAAAGAGAAAACCGACCAATTCCATGACTGCTGCCACTACCAGGAGCGCTTTTCCCATCCCTGTCTCAAAGAACATTGCCACGTATTGCGGGTTCAGGATCATCAAACCTGCCAGCAGAAATACCGGCAGTAGCCCGATTACGTATCCGGAAGTCCTTCCCGTAGTAGTGAGGAGCTTTATTTCATTTGCTAATGCGATCCGATCTTTGATGGTATGGGAAATGTTATCGAGAATCTCTGAGAGATTTCCTCCTGTCTGTCTTTGAATGAGTATGGTGGTTGCCAACAGCTCCAGGTCCTCACATTGCGTCCGATTCACCATACGCTGCAAGCTCTCTTCCAGTGACATCCCCAACTGCATTTCCCGGACCAGCCGTGCAAATTCCTTACCAACGGGATCCGGCATTTCACGGGAGATACTTCCCATCGCCACCTGGAGAGAAAAACCTGTCTTCAAACTGTTACACATCACAGACAAGGCATCGGACAACTGCATATGGAACAGATTTCTTCTTTTCTTTGTGTATAGAGTTAAGATAACCGGCGGCAACATAGCGCCGATGATAGCAAAACCGGCACAGACGATCAGGCTCCCATCGAAGAAAAGAATCAGGGAGGGAACCGCAGAAATACCCAAAATGCGAATGGCAAGGTATTCTTCTGCCTTTAAGGGTATTCCGGCCATGGAGAGTTGATCGTCCGTCTTATCTAAATAGTTTTTGCTGACAAAGAAGAGCAGCCTCTTTAGTGGACTTTTCTTTTCATTCTGTTCTCTGTGCTTTGCCTTTTCTTTTTCCTCTCCCTTGTCTTCAAAGCCGAACTGTAATCTGCGGCTAATGTCTATATGACTGCCGAAGGCGGCTTTCAATGAGCCGACAAAAAGGATAAAAAGCACTGTTACAGCCAATAAGGGTACTAAAAAGAGGTACATTGCATCCCCTCCTACTCAGAGAACCAGGTGCTATCAACAAAAACGCCGTTGGCTATGAGGCTCTGCATAAATTGAGGCATAGTGCCCATTGCTCGAAACCGCCCTTTCTGTCTGCCCGATTCATCCAGTTCACCCTGTGACTCGTAACGGAAAATATCCTGGGTGACTATCACATCACCTTCCATACCTGTCACTTCACAGATATTCGTGATCTTCCTCGTCCCGTCGATCATCCTGGACTGCTGAATAATTACATCCACTGCGGATGCAACTTGCTCACGAATGGCTTTTACGGGCAAATCCATCCCTGACATGAGAACCATGGTCTCTAGGCGCGACAGCATATCTCTGGGGCTGTTGGCATGGGCAGTGGTCAAGGATCCGTCATGCCCTGTATTCATAGCCTGGAGCATATCCAAAGCCTCTCCGCCGCGAACTTCTCCTACTACGATGCGATCGGGCCGCATACGGAGAGCGTTTCGCACCAAATCGCGGATGCTGATCTGTCCCTTTCCTTCCAGATTTGCTGGTCTGCTTTCCAGGGTAATAACGTGCAGCTGCAGAAGGCGCAGCTCTGCTGCATCTTCAATGGTGATAATCCTTTCTGTGTCGGGGATGAAACCGGACAACACATTTAAAAGGGTTGTCTTGCCGCTTCCGGTTCCTCCGGATACCACAATGTTCATGCGCCCCTTCACGCAAGCTTCTATAAAGGAGGCCATGGGAAAGGATAAGGAGTTAAAGCGGAGCAGGTCTTTGACAGTCAGAGGATTTTGAGAAAACTTTCGTATCGTTATCACCGGTCCGGTGAGGGATACGGGATTAATTATAATGTTGACTCTGGAGCCGTCCTTAAGCCTGGCATCCACCATGGGAGATGCCTCATCTACATGACGCCCTATGGGTGCAACGATCTTATTGATTACGTTCAGCACATGTTCATTATCACGAAATCTGATATTGGAAAGGCTGAGCTTTCCGTTTCTCTCAATATAAATATGTTCCGGCCCGTTTACCATGATCTCTGAAATACTATCATCTCCCAACAATTGTTCCAGCGGTCCCAGGCCGGTCACTTCATTGTAAAGCTCATGAGAGATTCTATGTTTTTCCGTAATGTTGACTTCCCTGCCGTACTGATTCACAGCATCATCGATGATTTCCCTGACGTACTGAGAAAGGTCTCCACCTTGGTCCGGTACGGTGTTATGGCCTCTCTGTTTATTGATACGCTCGATGACCTCCATATGCGCTTTTGTACGGAGTTCTTCATAATCTTCAGTTGAGCGTGTGGGCACAGTATCTGCAATGCTACCTTCACGAACCGGTTTTTCTACCTGTTTAAGATCAAGCCTCTCCAGCAGACCCATAGCTTCTCTCTCCTATCTTCGTTGCTAAATCGATTAACTTTTTGGACATAGGGCATCTCGGCACGTTAATAACCACGGGGATACCTCTGTTCAGCGACGCTACGGCGTGCTTGCTTTCCACAGGAATCTTAGCAAGAAACTTTATGTTCATAAGCTCAGCGATTTCTTTTGCGGTGATGGTGCTGCTGTTTTCCTTATTTAGAACCACCTGAATTTTGTGGTCTAACTTCAGAGCCTTCATCAGTTCATGGGTTTTCTTGGCATTGCGCAGGGTGGAAATATCAGGATTGATCACATGCAAAATTTTGTCCGCTTTCTCGAGAGCCATAAGGCTGAGATCATTCATCTGGGTAGAGAGATCGATAAATACGAAATCATAGCCCTTTGCAATTCCGGCAATAATGCTTTCTCCGTGGCTGCTCTGAACCATTTCCGCATATTCCGGGCGTTCAGAAGAAGGGAGCAGAGAGAGACCCGTCCTATGAAGGGATAAATAGCTACGGATGATCTCTTTTGTGATGGATCCTTCCTGAACCAGCTCGCTGATCCCATGTTTGTTTTCCAGATCGAGAAAGATGGAGGCATCTCCAAACTGCAGGTCAAAGTCCAGCAGGGCAGTTCGCTTACCTTTTTGAGCCAACACCGTTGCTAAATTAACCGCCACTGTGGTCTTTCCTACACCGCCCTTGGAACCGAACACGGCAATTATTACGGCATCCTTCTCCTCAGTTGCAGAAGTCCCCCGACCCTTATGGTGTATTCTTCTCAAATTAGCCCCTGTCGGCCTTTTCTTCTTTTCCAACGACTCCTCCGGCTCTCTTCTTAACATGTGGATTATTGCCATAGTTGGTTATTCATAATGGATGTCACCCCAGGCTTTTCATGATCTACAGGAGATCTCAAAACGGCCATCAAGCGGCCTGTCGCTCCCCCAAGGCTCAGTTTAACTGCATCTTGCGGAGAGACGATCAGTGTAACCACAGTTACAGGCTCGGGAGGTACGTAACTCTCTTTCCTGCTGTCCGGGTTTGTGCCCACCGCCAATATCTCCGCATCAGCCACGAGGATATCCGCAATTTCTTTTTTGTCTTCTCCTACTTCTAATAAACCGATGAGGATAATATCCACTCTGTCCATCGCCCGCAAAAATCCGGACACGCCGGAAACCGTGTCTACGGGAATCGTCACGGCCCGCATTCCTTCGGGAACGGAATAAGACATCTTACCTTCCTTTTCTGTAGTCTGCTTTACCTTGTTACGAAGTATCTGTTCTCCCTCGTATATGGTCTGAGAGGCTATACCACCCAGGATGCTTTCCACATCAGCTACTGCCGACGGGTGAATGCCCTCGGCAGTAATCTCTTCAATACGGATCATATCAGCACTTAATTGGGTGTTCTCTTCGATGTTTACAGCAGCGATCGCAACGGAAGCATAATTTTCCCGGTAGCGGTCTTCTAAAGCTAACATGTACTGATATAACAAGATGCCGGCCAAAAGGGCCAATATGATTGCAATTATATATACTTTTTTCATAGATAGCCTTCCTGGTACTCTGTAACACCTAAAAAAATATTCTGCGCATCTGTAACAACATTTAGGTGTTACAGATTACTAATGGGATAAAGTCAAACAGTAAGCGCCGTACTCCCTTTCAAGATCTGCATCTGCATAGTAGTCGGCTGTACCGCTTATTACTGCCTCTACATAGCTGCCCTGCACCTCGCCGTTGTTGCCGTTTGCATAGCAGTCCTCCAGTACAAAGACCGCGAATCCGACGATTTGTACGTTGTGGTTATCGATGTATTCAATGACGGGAATCTTGACAACTCTTCTGCAGGCAGGTTCAAACTGCTGGGAAGTACAGCCCCCCTCTTCCGGGAAGTGGGTACAGGAAGAATATCTGTCGTCAAATGCTTTGGAGGTAGGACCTGCCATATTACCGGGCTCAATAGGGTACATCTTTTCGCCGATGGTAATCTCAGTAGTGTAGCCATTTACTATCCAGTTCGAATACTGGTTGGCCCCACCTCCCTTGACTCCTGATAAATTAATAGCACCAAAAGCACCGTTGCTTCCGTCACCGCCACCAAATTTCAAAATAATATGCTCGGTCTGCCCCTGATCCAACAGAAGGTCCAATTCATCCTTCACCACGCTGACGGGAACCACGTCGTCCGCTGATAAACTGGGTCTTACCTTGACTCCCGCTTGTTTGTCTACGGGAATGTTGTCCACTCCAAGGACTCTTGCAAAACCGGTTTGCGACTGGGTATTGAGAGATAAGTGGAGACCGTAATATGCTCCGTTTATGGAATCCGTAAAGTCGATGGATGCAATCTCATCCATTGAGATTTCGTTTTTTGTTAAATACTCCCGGATTTGGTCTTCAATGGCCGACTGCTTGTCTATGTCCCCTTCCGCGGCAGGCAACAGCCTGCCTCCGGCAAAGACAGCAGCATCCGCGGCATTTTGCAGGCGGCTTCCGTGACAATAGGCTATGCCTACATCCACCACCAGGGCGGCCATGGTCAGCATCACGGACAGGCCGATGGTCATGAGGATCAGTGCACTTCCTCCTTCGTCTCTATACATGCCGGCTATGGCCTTGTATCCCTTACTTTTCATTTCATTCTACCTTCATGGTGCAGTTTGCGTTGAGTTCATATTCATTTCTGGAGGTGACAATTCCCAGGATTGGGGTAATGGCAGAAGCCCGATAAGCAATGTTTACAATGACATCCCCTTCCCGGGGATTGCTCACATTGCTAAAGTACATATTTACCGTCAGCTTGTCCTTTATGCTATCCGGCGCTTTTTCTACCATTTCCGTCGTCAGGGAATTGAGGTCTACACTGCCGGCAGAGTATATGATTCCCTCTCTGGCCCCTTCCCTGGCCATATTGGCAATGTTGATCTGGTTGAAGCACATCCATCCGAATTCCATGGTTCCGCAGAGCAGCGCGATGATAATAGGAAGAACCACAGCCATCTCTACGAGAGCCTGACCGCTTTCGGATCTTTGCCTCCACCCCTGAGGAAGCCATTGCTTTAATTTCCGCATTATTTCACTTCCCTGCCTTTTCTCGCCCTGCTGTTTTCGGTAACCGCTGCCCTAGCAGCGGTTACCCTCCATTAATTACATAGGATTGCTATAAATATCCGGTCATGGTGTATTGAGAAGTCTTATTATTCTCCTCCTTCAGGGCCGG
>Ga0265293_10009914_pt1 | contig 13496 bp, 17 predicted proteins | sample Munlanlewell138R_FD_192505 | JGI IMG/M metagenome (GOLD analysis project Ga0265293, IMG submission 192505) | Leachate microbial communities from a municipal landfill in Southern Ontario, Canada - Leachate well 138R | ecosystem: Engineered > Solid waste > Landfill > Unclassified | place: Canada...
GACCCCTTGAAATGGCAGATATCTCCTGCTGCCTATTTTCTGTTCGCCCCTCCATCTGCATTAGCTGCAAATAGTCAATTAGTATGAGGTCTAAGCCCTTTTCTATCTTTAATCTCCTGCTCTTGGCCTTCATCTCCATGAGGGAGATACCGGCAGTGTCGTCTATGAAGATTTCTGCCTTTGACAGGGGGCCCATTGAACTAATTACCTGAACCCATTCGTCTTCGGATAGTCTTCCAGAGATTATCTTCTGCAAATCCACATGGGCTGTGGCTGATATCATTCTTTGGACCAGCTGCTCCTTGGACATTTCAAGGGAAAACATTGCCACCCTTGCATTGCCTTTTAAGGCCGCATTAGTGGCTATATTCAGTGCAAGGGCAGTTTTACCCATGGAGGGCCTAGCTGCCAAAAGTACCAAATCCGATTTTTGCAGTCCTGACAGCTTGTGGTCCAGATCCACAAATCCAGTTGTAACCCCTGTCAGGGCTCCTTGATTTGCAGCCCTTTCTTCTATCTGAGAAAAACTCTTTAAAAGGACTTCATTGAGGGGGAAAAACCCCTCCCTGTGCCTGCCCTGGGTGATGTCAAAAATAGATTTTTCCGCACCTTCAATTATGGCATTTACCTCTTCTGAGTCCTCATAAGATTTTAGCATCACTTCATCACAGGAGATTATTAACCTTCTGAGGATTGATTTCTCTTCTACGATTTTACAATAGTATCTTACATTGGCCGTAGTAGCTACGCCACTGGACAGGTTAGCCAAATAGGTAACGCCCCCTGTGTTTTCAAGGGTCCCCCTTCTTTTAAGCTCCTCTGATAGGGTAATCAAATCCACTGGCTCATTTTTATTAAATAATACTATGATGGCTTCAAATATTTCCCTATTTGCCTCTTTATAAAAGTCATCGGGCCTTATTATTTCCAGGGCGCTATTTATGGCCTCCTTGTTTAGTATCATGGACCCCAGTACCGACTGTTCTGCCTCTAGGCTGTGGGGGGGAATTCGTCCAATTGCCATTTGAGTTTCTATTTGAACCAACTCCTTACTGTTCTTTTACCATAATATTCAGCTTGGCTACCAATTCGGCATAGACCCTTACATCTACTTGATTGGCACCTAGTACCTTAATATTATCTTTTAGCTCAATCTTCCTTCTATCTATATCTATCTTGTGTTGGGCTTTCAGTGAATCCGCTATGTCCTTGGATGTGATGGAGCCAAAGAGCCTTCCTCCTTCTCCGGCCTTTCCCACAATAGTTACGCTTATACTCTCTATTTTCTTTTTCAATTCCAGGGCATCTTCATGTTCCTTTTCCTTTTTAAGGGATTCCTTGGCCTTGTCCTCTTCCCATTTTTTCAAATTAGCAGGGTTTGCCTCCAAGGCACTTCCCTTGGGCAGCAAGAAATTTCTTGCATAGCCATCCTTTGCATTGACTAAGTCTCCTGCCTTTCCCAATCCCTTAACGTCCTTCAATAATATTACCTTCATTCTTCTTCACCTTCCCTTAAATATTCATCAACGGTATTTGTGAGTATCTTCTCTACTTCGTCCATGTTCAAATTATCCAGTTGGGCCCCTGCACTAGTTAAATGACCCCCTCCCCCCAGCTTTTCCAATATGAGCTGGGCACTTATATTTCCTAGGGATCTGCCACTTATATGGGTCTTGTTGTTGATATAGGTCATTACAAACGAGGCCTCTACTCCATTGATATTTAATAGCTCATTGGCTGCCTGGGCTGCTATTAGGATTGAATCCTCCATTTCAATTTCCAGCCTTCCAATGGCGATTTTTTCATATACTATTTTAGAGGACCTTATGACCTCTGCCTTGTATATAAAGGTATTGAAGTCGTCCCTAAAGAGCTGCCTGACTATTGTAGTATCAGCACCTGCCCTCTTCAGTGTAGATGCTGCCTCAAAGGTCCTCACCCCTGTTTGGAAACTAAAGTTTTTTGTATCTACAGTGATACCAGCCAAGAGGGCTTCGGCCTCGAATTTTGTCAAATTAATCCTATCTCCCATATAGGACAGGACTTCAGTCACCAGTTCACAGGTGGAAGAAGCATAGGGCTCCAGATAGGTGAGGACTGGGTCTTTAATAAACTCCACACCCCTCCTGTGATGGTCTATGACCACTACCTTGCTTATGATCTCCAGGAGCTGAGGCTCCTCTGTAAAACTAGGCTTGTGGTTGTCGACTACTATCATCAGCGAGTTTTCATTTGCTGACTCCAGGGCCTCGTCGGGTGATACTATTTTGTCCAAGAGTTCTGGCTGCTTCCTTGTCATTCTCTCGTAAATGTTCTTTATGGAAGGGTTTTCTCCCCTCAAAACCAGGTAGCCTTCCTTCTTCCTGTCTTCAATGGCCCTCAAAACTCCAATACCTGCCCCAAAGGAATCCATATCCGGGTTCTTGTGTCCCATTACAAAGACTCTGTCTGCCTGATCTATTAACTGCCTTAGGGCATATCCTATTACCCTGGCCTTGACCTTGTTTCGCTTTTCCATGGCCTTGGTCCTGCCTCCATAAAAGCTAAGACCTGTGCCAATTTGGACAACTGCCTGGTCGCCTCCCCTACCTAGAGCTATATCTATGGCGGCAAGGGCCTTTTCATAGGACTTAATGGGATTATTGCCATCGGCACCCACCCCCATACTAAGGGTAATTGGGATTGTATTTCCTAGGTTCAATTCTCTCATTTGGTCCAATAGGTCAAACTTCTTTGACTCTATGCTCTTAAAACCAGAATTCTCTATTACTATGAAATACTTATCGTTTTCATATTTCCTCGTGATGCCATTGTATTTTGAAAAGTAAGTATTGATATTCTTATCTATCTCCGCCATGACCAAGGGCCTGTTTATATCCGGTGTACTGTTCTTCACATCGTCATAATTATCCACATAGGCCAATGCTATTACCAGCTTTTCCCTGTCATAACTCTGTGATAGCTCTACAAATTCAGTATTGTCAACCCAGTAGAGCATTGCTATTTTATTGTTTAGGCTACTGGCCTTTTTAGTGTCTACGAGATTTATATACAGCTTATAGTACCTATCCTTATAGCCAATATCGAGGGAATCCAGATTTTCCTCCTTTAGTATGGAAGATATCTTTATCTCTGCTATAATATCCGATAGATTCTCATGCAAAATATCCTCTTCCTCTACCATCTTGAGGAATGGCGTATTATACCAGTTTATATTTCCCCTCTCATCCACTATAACCAGGGGAAAGGGCATATTGAATATGGCGTGTTTGGTTGCGGACTCAAATTCGTTGGATAGGCTTTCCACATACTTGGTAAATTCCTGCTCCTTCCTGTGCAGGTTCTTTATATTGTGAAAGACCAAGTAGCCCAAGAGGAGCCCCCCTATTGCCCCCAAGATTGGCTGGAAAAAGCCTAGGATAATTACCAAGCCCCCAATTACCACCAGGTAAATATTGTTATCAAACCATTTTAACACTCTATTATTTCTCATACCTATCCCCCTTAGGATTTTTGCCCCCTCAGTTTTCTTAAATCAAAGACGCTGTCAAAAAGACCTAGAAAAAATATAATTCCACTAATGGGTATAAAGATTATTGTCAAGATTAGTAGAAAGATCCTAAATCCTAATTTTATCCTCATCTTGAGCAGAAAGGAATCTATAACTGCCAAGCCCTGCACTATAAAGACAAATCCTGCCAGGAAGGAAAGATTTAACATCAGGGCCTCACTATATCCTATTCCAAAGCCTTTGATTATATAAGCTGTAAGAAACATAAGGCCAATTCCAAATATAATATTATTTGGAAGCTTAAACCTAGAAAATCTCTGCTCTGCTATAAATCCATAGCCCATCCTTCTGAGGATAATGGAATTGAAAAAAATATTCACATAGGCAATCAAAAAAGATATTATAATTAAAAATGACGGTATATGGACCAAAAATATCTTGTATTCACTTTCTAAGGAGTCTGTCAACTTGCTTATTTGTGAATTGGTCATGCCCATTTCCTGAAATATTTCCACCTGCCATTTTAGGGACTGGGATAGGACCTCTTGTATTTGACCTGTAAGGTTAAAATCCGAAAGCCTGCCCCCTAAAGATATTAATAGTAAAAATGATAGAAAAAGTATTCCAGTAGATATCGAAATCGTCTCAAAGTTACTTTTCCTCTTATCTATACAATAGTTTATAGCCACGGTCAAGGGTGCAAAGATTAGGATTAAAGAAGCTCCCGACGTGCTGCCAAGCAGCAATTGTATAATAAGAGATGCGGTGATTATGCTAATTATATTATAATAAATATGGTTTCGAACTCCCAATACTATAAAGGGGAGGGGAATAAATATCATGAGTAGGGGTAGGTAGTGGATACCGTATACCATATACAGAACCGTAAAAAATATGATTATTGTACCCTCGATTATTCCTTTTTTAATCTTATCATTAATATCCAAAACTTTCACCTCTAATTCTTATCTTTATCAATATATTCCAGGAGTATACTCAAATCTCCATACCATTTTTCTATTTTATGCCCTTCAATTAGGTTTATTCTAATATTGTCCCTGAGGGCAGATTCTATGCCTTCATAGCTAAGTCCCAGCCTCTTGCCCAGCAGCAGACTCTCCAGTATTACATTTGAAATCAAATCTTCCAAACTCTCCCTCGTGTTTTCATCCCCATTGGCAAGGGCCGTATGGATATTGGCTATGGAGCTCAAAAGTTGGGCCTTGAGCCATTCTATGGTTTTCATATTCTTTATTATATCTATGTCTTTATTTTGCATTATTCTCATCCCTCATTTAAATTTTTATCTTATTAAAATAATACAAAGTATAGGGCCATAAGTCAAATAAAAAAGAGAGGTTAGCCTCTCTTATTCTGCACTATATGGTAATAATGCTACTTGTCTTGCTCTCTTTATAGCTGTAGTTAGTTCCCTTTGGTGCTTTGAACAGTTTCCAGAGATTCTTCTAGGAAGAATTTTCCCTCTTTCTGTTATATATTTTTTAAGTTTATTTATATCCTTGTAATCTATACTTGTGGATTTATCTACACAGAAACTACATACTCTTTTTCTTGGTTTAAATCTTCTTTGCATCTTCTTACCCTCCTTCTAGAATGGAATATCGTCATTATCAGTGGGGTGGAAGCCTTCTATATTTCCAAAGTCCATGCTGGGGCTGTTAGTGTCTTGTGACCTATTGGTGTCTCCCCATTCCAAGAATTCAACTTGATTAGCTACAACATCTGTTGTATAACGTCTAATTCCATCTTTTTCATAGGATCCTGTCTGAATTCTCCCTTGAATTCCTACTAATCTACCTTTTGCTAAGTAATTTGCACTATTCTCTGCGGATTTACCCCAAACAACTATATTGATAAAATCTGCTGTCGGTTGATTCTTTGCTTCCATCTCTAGCTTCTTCTCCCTAGAAAGGCCCTTATCAACTGCCAATGTAAATCTTGCAACAGGTGTACCAGTTACAGGTACATATCTTAACTCCGGATCTCTTGTCAATCTTCCAATCAATACAACATTATTCATTTCTTCACCCACCTTTGATTATTCATCTTCCCTTATAATCATATGTCTCATCAGGCTATCGGAAATCCTAGCAACCCTATCTAATTCTTTGGTGATTTCAGGTGTGCCTTCATAGTGCATCAGCACATAGTAGCCTTCACCGATATCATCGATTAGATAAGCAAGCTTTCTAACTCCCCATTCGTCAATGTTGGCAATAGTTCCCTCAGCCTCTGTAATTATATTTTTGAACCTATCCATTACCTGAGTTCTCTTTTCCTCTTCACTTGGGTAGAATATAAACATTGCTTCATATTTTCTCATATCTTTCACCTCCTTGTGGACTATCGGCCCTGCCTTTTAGCAGAGCAAGTATACCAAAGTATTATATCATTTGTTCAACTCCTATGCAAGGTGTTTTTAACCTTTAAGTAAAAAAGCTTAGGTTTCCCTAAGCTTTTCCTTATCTCAATGCTTCCTTGATTACTTGTGCAAGACTTGTGATGCCTTCCTTGATTTTTTCTTCGTTCATGCTCGAGTAGTTCAACCTCATGGTGTTTTCGTTGCCTCCGTTAGGATAGAATGACCCGCCTGGTACATAGGCCACGTTCTTTTCTAAGGCCTTTATGGCCAATTCCCTAGCATTCATATAGTCTGGCAATACTACCCAGGTAAATAGTCCTCCATTGGGATAGGTATACTTAACTTCCTTGGGGAATTCCTCCTCCATGGTCTTAAGCATTACGTCCCTTCTAACCCTATATAAATCGATTATCTTCTGAATGTGGGCATCCATGTCGTAGAGTTCCAAGAACCTGGAAAGTTCTAATTGTGATATGGTACTGGACTGCAAGTCTGCTCCCTGCTTTACAAGTATGAATTTATTTAGAAATTCTGGCTCTGCTACTACCCATCCAAGCCTGACTCCCGGTGAAAATATCTTGGAGAAGGTACCTAAAAATGCTACCCTGCCCTCTGTATCATAGTGTTTGATGGCAGGTAAAATCTCGCCTTCAAATCTCAATTCCCCATAGGGATTGTCTTCTATAATAGCTACATTGTATTTGTTGGCCAGTTCGACCAATTTCTTTCTCCTATCCACTGACCAGGTCTTGCCTGATGGGTTTTGAAAATCTGGTATTACATAAATAAATTTAACATTTTCAGTGCTGCTCAATACTCTGTCAAGCTCTTCCATGTCCATGCCGTCGTCGTCTGTTTCCACTTCAACAAACTTTGGTTCATAGGCCTTGAAGGCATTGATAGCACCTAGATAAGTAGGGCTTTCACAGACAATTACATCTCCTGGATTTATGAATATCTTAGCTGCAAAATCCAATCCTTGCTGGGAACCACTGGTGATTAAAACATCGTCAGCCTTTGCTTCTACGCTAAGCTTTGCCAATCTCTTTGCTATGGCTTCCCTTAGTGGGGCATAACCCTCAGTTGGACCGTATTGTAAGGCGACGGTACCTTGATTTTCTAGGACATCTCTATTGATTTTTAATAGTTCTTCAAGGGGAAAAGATTCTGAAGCAGGCATGCCGCCAGCAAATGATATTATGTTAGGCTGTTGTGTCAATTTTAACAATTCCCTGATTTCTGAAGCCTTAATATTGTCCATACGCTTTGCATAATTTAATGACATTTTCGCACCTCCAAAGTATTTATACTCCTATTTACTGCTCTACATATAGTTTACTATTTAATAGGCAAATTGTCTAATAGATATATACTATTTGCTAGTCATTTGAAAAAGTAAATCTTTTTTGAATATTTAGACTTTGTTTAAAAGAAATCAAGGAAGCTATTCATCAGCTTCCTTCCCCTTGTAATTTACTATACTAATCCACTTATCCTTGACTAAAATCTTCCTAACCCTTTTTTCAAATTCCATTCTGGTAAGCCATATTTGCCTGTGACAGCCCAGACACTCAAGTTTAATGTCTGCCCCAGTCCTAAGTATCTCCCACTTGTTTTCTCCGCAGGGGTGGCCTTTTTTTAGGGCTACTGTGTCTCCCATTTCGTATTTAAGCATCTTCACTACCTCCAAATATTACCACCTTTCGATATGGAATTTTGATATTTTCCCTGTGAAAGGCTTCCTTTGTCTTTTTTCTGATTTCTCTCTCTACAGCCCACTGCTCCATGGGCTTGGTCTTAGCTATTATGGTAATTGACATATGGTCATCTCCCAGGTCTGTAATGCCTAGGATATTAGGGCCCTCAAGTACTGAGTCATTGTTGGAAGCTATATCTTTGCAAAGCTCATCTAGGATGTCAATCACCTTGTCAGCATCCTCTTCATAGGGGACTGATATGACAACTAAGGCCCTCATGGCACCTCTGCTACTATTGGTGACTTGCTGAATCCTGCCATTGGGAATTATATGGAGCTCCCCTGAGAAGGCCCTGAGCTTGGTAACCCTTATACCCATCTCCTCTACTATCCCCTCAAAGGAATCCAACCTTATATAGTCCCCAACGGCATATTGATCTTCTATAAATATAAAAAAACCAGTTATTATATCCTTGACCAATGATTGGGCACCAAATCCTATGGCTAGGCCCCCTATTCCAGCAGTGGCTAAAATAGAGCTTGTGTTTATATTAAACATATCGAGGATAATTATGGTGGCTATAAAGTAGAGGGTATATTTTACTAGATTTTTCAGCAGCTCCCCAATGGTATGGGCCCTCTTGCCCGTGGCAAGGTAACTGCTTTCCTTCCTATTTGATAAGGCCTTGTCTACGACCCTATCGGTGATGGAAAGTATAAACCTTATGGCAAATAGTATGATTATAACCTTGATACCCTTGCCAAGAATATTTAAATCTCCCTTTGCATCCTTTAAATAAATATTATTTAACTCTTCAAGCTTCCACATTTTATCACCTAAATTATCTTTTCATATTTATTTTGAATTCCATTTCTAGTATATCTATATATGCCCGCTAGCTTAATTTGATTACTATCCATGGCTTCTTTTACCTTTTCCAAATCATCCAGTGCGAAAATAATGGCTAGGCCACAGCTCAGGGATATTTCCCTTGGGGTTGGAATGGTTTTGAAACTGATTTCCTTATCCCTAAATACACTTTCTGCCCCTATGGTGTAATGGGTTGACTTAAAAACTAGAATTCCATATACTTCTGTATTCATCAATATCTCCTATCCAAAAGTGATTGTATTGTTTGCATTTTTCATCTTCTCATATATAAGATACATGTTTCCAATTTCCCCTACCTGTATCTTTTCCTGTAAATGATAGTAATCTAAACAGGCACCACAGGAAATAATTTCTACCCCTTCCTCCTCCAATTCCTTTAAGTCTTCTAGGACTTCAGAGCCTTCACAGGTCAGGTAGACCCCTGAGTTGTAAAATACCATGGTAGAGGGAAATGGAGTCGCTGCCCCTATGGTGTAGATTAGGGACTTCATCAAAATCTTGCCTAATTCCTCCTCTCCTCCACCCATTTTATTTGAACCAAATGCAATGGTCAAGTCCTTAAAGGTATCTGGTATACAGACTGCTGGCCCTTCATCTGCCAGGTCAGCTTCATCTGCCTTAATTTCGCTTACATTTCCCTTTGTGATATGAATATAGTATTCACTGTCCCTCCCCTTGTCTATTATAAAGCTATATCCAAGGGAGATAGCCAGTTTGGATACATTGTCCTTTGCCACCTCATTGTCTACTATTGTGGTTACTAGTCCATTTTCCATTCCATCTAATTCTTTTTTAGTCATTATGACAGGTCTAGGGCAGGCCTCTTTCCTTGCATCTACTTCTATTTTCATTGTAATTCCCCCTAAAATTATTCTTATTAATATTATAGTATTTTTGGTTCTATTTCTCCGATAGTATAGATATATTTTATAGGTTTATCTCCTGCCATAGATTTTATTAATACTATTCCCTCTTATTTACTATATCATATGTCCTTATCCCCTCTGTTAGCAGGAGGAGGATTTCATTTTTACCCTGGTATGCCTTCCTTATTTGCCCCTTATGTTTTAGTATTTGTTTATCCTTGTCTAAGACAATCAATTGATTGTCACCATATAGCATAATCCTATCTCCCAGCAAGTCGATTTTCTTATATTCATCTCCAAAGCCTATTTTACTTTCAACCCTACCTCCATAATCCATGACCTCCAGGTAGTTGCTATATAGGATATATATCCTATCCCCCCTGATGTCTATATCCTTCACTAGATCAAACTGCTTCTTCCACATTATGTTGCCATCCCTTACAAGGTATAGGTTCCTGTCAGTCAATATAATCAGCTCATCCTTTGGACTAAAGTCTAGGTGCAGGACTATCTCACCCTCTAAAAAAAGGGATCCAAGCCTTTCATTTGCCTGCCCAAAGCTATCTATCTTAGAGCCTAGATTTTCCTCACCCAAGCTCAATAGGCCTAGGGCATTTATCCTTCCATCCTCGTTTGAGCTATAGGTAAGGATATTTTCCTTTTCATAACTATAATTACCTACCAGCACCCCATCCCTGTCCAATACATTTACTATTTCGAAACCCTCCATTTTTATATGATAAAAAAGATTTCCTCCGCTTTCCTTTAGATTATATATTTCCCTTCCCAATTGCAATCTATTTATGGTCTCACCTTTTTTGTCAAAGATGTATATGTCACCACTAGACTTGTCATAGAGGTAAATGAACATGTCTCCAAAGTGTATATCTGGTTTGGAAAATTTGAATTCTTTTTCCACAATCATAGTGCCGTCAAGCTTTAGGAATGATAGCTTATTGTATTTCCATTTAACTAAATTTCCCCCGTATAGGCCTATATCTAGTATATCACCATCTTCTATGGAGTCCCTTACTATGAGGGACTTTTCTTTTTCTGTAAAATATTCGAAGATAGATAGGGTCCCTAGCTTATCTGTCCTCCCTAGCAAAAATGCCATAAGGGCCAGAAGTATTAATAATAGTATCTTTAGACCTTTACTACTTTTTCTCTTTTCCATACGACCTTGTCTCCTAGTCTTTGTCTTAAGCCCTATTATATCATATAGTAGGCCCAGAGAATAAGTAAATATTTATTGGCATTCACCGGTTATAAGTATTAATTGCCTTAATTTATTTAATACTTATATTAATTATCTTAATATTTATATTGACAATATTAAGGTATTGTATTATTATTATCCTAAGGGGTTAATTATATAAGGAATAGGGGTGATTCTATGGCTAATAGGATAAAAATTAAGGTCATAGATAGTAAAAGTAACTTCAGGCTTCGATTGCCCAGTATACCATTTTGGTTGATTATATCCATGATAAATTTGGCTTTTTTATTTAAGCCCCTTGTTCTGAGGCATCTTGATGGGCTGGATCAAGGTACAAGAGTTGCCTTAGACAAGTTTGACAGTGAAAGTATTAGGGAATTATTTGACGGCTTGAGAAGATGCGGTAGATTTGATCTGCTTGATCTTTCCACTGGCGACGGTACAGAAGTTAAGATATCTATATTGTAAGGAAGGGATGAGAATATGAGAAGGGAAGTTCTGGGGCGCTGCCCCGTATGCGGTGAGGAACTGTTTGTCACAAGACTTAGCTGCCACAAGTGCCACACCAAAATCGAAGGAGACTTTACCCTATGCAAATTTTGCAAATTGACAAGGGAGCAGCAGGACTTTGTCGAGGTCTTCATAAAGAGCAGGGGCAATATAAAGGAAATAGAGAAAGAATTAGGTATCTCTTATCCTACTGTAAGGGGAAGACTTGAAAATGTAATAGAGGCCCTTGGTTATAGTCCAAGGTTTGAGGGTCCAAAGGTAGATAAAAAAGAAGTCCTAGAGAAGTTGAACAATGGTGAAATTTCGCCTGATGAAGCTCTAAAGCTTCTTCAAGGTGAGGAATGATAAGGAGGGCTAAGATGTCAGAAAAATTGCAGATCTTAAGTATGGTTCAGGAAGGAAAAATCAGTGCAGAAGAAGGGGTCAAACTTCTGGAGGCCTTGGATGATACAGATAGGCCTGATGAGCTTCTACCCACCGACTCGAAGGCCAAATGGCTGAAAATCAGGGTATTTGAACCGGGAGACAATACCAAGGTCAATGTAACTCTACCCCTCTCACTCTTTAGTGTAGGAGTAAAGCTGGCTGGTAAGTTTTCCCCCGAAATTAAAGAAGCCGGCCTATCCGAAGATGATTTGGAAGAGATATTTGCCGCCATTAAAAGTGGTGCAACTGGAAAAATCGTCGACGTAAATAGTGAAGATGGCACAAAGGTTGAAGTAGTTATTGAATAATCCCCTAAGAGGGGATTATTTTTGTATTTTCCATACCAAGTATGCTATACTAAATGTATCCATACATTTATATGAGGAGGATTAGCATGGAAAAAATTTCATTGAATAAGGAATCTGATATACCCCTATACTTACAGTTATTTGAAAGATTTAAGGATTTAATCGAGGATAACCAACTGGACAAGGACAAATTACCTTCCATAAGGAGCCTTGCAAAACATCTAGCTGTAAACAATGTGACAGTTGTCAGTGCCTATAAGCTTCTGGAACAGGAGGGTTATGTTTACTCTATCAAGGGAAGCGGTACATATATAAAGAGGCTTCCCCTTGCAGAGGATTTGTCCTATACTGCGGAGGGGGACATGGAACTCATGATTTCTGGTATCCTTCCCATATCCAAGGGTAGTATAAATTTTGCCTCCATATCCCCTACCCCTGACCTATTTCCCATTGAGGAATTTAAGCAATCTCTGGTTGAGGTCTTAGATAGGGATGCAGGTCATGCCTTTCTCTACCCTGAAGTCACTGGATATGAGCCCCTGAGGGAGTCTATTTCAAAATTTTTGTTAGACAACTACAATACCCAGGTAGATAAGGACCAAATACTGATTACATCTGGAGGGCAGCAGGGTTTAGACATCGTATCTAAATCCTTGATTAACCCGGGTGATGTAGTATTTGTTGAAAATCCAACTTATTCTGGTGCCCTAGCCCAATTCAAGTCCAGGGGTGCCAAAATAATCGGCATTCCCCTAGAGGAAGATGGGATAGACTTGAGTTTGCTAAAATCCTATGTAAAAAGATATAAACCCAAGTTTCTATATTTGATGACCAATTACCAGAGTCCTACCACCTATTCATATGGTGATGATGTTAAGAGGGAGATCCTATCCCTAGCCAGTCAAAATAACTTTTATATTATTGAGGACGATTTTTTAACGGACCTGTCCTATGAGGAGGATTTGAGAACCCCCTTAAAATCAATAGATTCTCAAAATCAGGTAATCTTTATTAAAAGCTTTTCTAAGATATTTATGCCGGGTGTGAGAATAGGTTTCCTTACCCTGCCAAACTTTCTCTTCAAGGAGATCATCAAGGCAAAGCACAGCACAGATGTATCTTCATCTGCCTTTCTGCAAAGGGCCTTCGACCTTTACCTCAGGAAGGGATATTGGAAAAAACACATAGATAATATTAAGGACCTATATGGGAAAAAATACGAGATAATGACAGGGGAGTTGGACAGATTAACTAAGTATGGCCTATCCTATGTAAAGCCCAAGGGGGGGCTAAGTATATGGGTAAGACTTCCCCAGGATTTAAATGCCCTGGACCTATATGACCAATGCTGTGAAAAGGGGCTTGCCATAGTCCCTGGCAAGGTATTCTTTGTAGACCAGTCCATATACTCTAACTATATTAGAATTAGTTTTGGAGCAGTGGATAATGAGAATATTGTAAAGGGCGTTGGCATTCTGGAGGAGATTGTATCCAGACCCTTTAGGGAGGAAAACAGCCATTACTTGCCCTTTATATAAAAAAGCATATATTTAAAAAGACCCCTATTACAAATTTGTAATAGGGGTCTATATATTGCCTGGCAACTTGCTACTCTCCCAGGGCGTTGCCACCCAAGTACCATCGCCGCTTAGATGCTTAACTTCTGTGTTCGGTATGGGAACAGG
>Ga0265293_10009915_pt1 | contig 13495 bp, 9 predicted proteins | sample Munlanlewell138R_FD_192505 | JGI IMG/M metagenome (GOLD analysis project Ga0265293, IMG submission 192505) | Leachate microbial communities from a municipal landfill in Southern Ontario, Canada - Leachate well 138R | ecosystem: Engineered > Solid waste > Landfill > Unclassified | place: Canada...
TGGCACTTTCCGTAATTTCCAGTTCAACCAAACGGGGACTAATTCCGGTTTTATTCAATATGCGTTGTACCTGCGCTACTAAATTGGGATTGCGAAGCTCAACCACAGATAGATTGACGGCAATGTTCAAATCACCCAAGCCCATCTTCTTCCAGGCCATAGTCTGCGTACAGGCTGTTTCAAGCACCCAGCTTCCGATAGGGTTAATCAGACCCGATTTTTCCGCCAAAGGTATAAACTCAACCGGAGAAATCATCCCATACTCCGGATGCATCCAACGAAGAAGGGCTTCAAACCCCTTGATTTTTTCAGTCCGAAGATCAATTATCGGTTGGTAGTAAACCTGCAGCTGGTTGCGATCCAATGCCCGGTAGAGGCTATTGGAAAGATTCATCCTGTACTCCATAGCTTCTCTCATATTGGTTGAGCAGAAAGCATATTGGCATCTTCCTTTATCCTTTGCTGTGCGCATAGCCATATCCGCATGCTTAACGAGGACATCTATATCTTCGCCATCAACGGGGAACACAGATATACCGATGCTTGCCGAAACAAATAACTCCTGACTGTCAATAACAAAGGGGGATTCAAAAATGCCCATGATTTTTTCTGCAACTTTTGATATATCATCCACATGCGTTACGCCATTAAGCAGAATAAGAAATTCATCTCCCCCATATCTCGCAACGATATCCGTGTTTCGGAGCCCATCCACAAGTTTTTCTCCAACAGCCTGTATAATCCGGTCACCACCGTCATACCCTACCGCATCATTGATAGAATAGAAAGAATCGAGATCCAGATATACGATTCCCATGGTATTGTTATCGCGCCTTGCAATATGTATAGCCTGCTCTGCCCGGTCGTGGAAGAGCTGACGATTTGGAAGCTTCGTCAGACTGTCGTAATATGCCATGAAGGAAATGCGTATCTCAGACATCTCCTTTTCCAATGCATCTGAAACAATCCTTGAGACAACGGGCAATGGAACAAGTTGCCCTTCAGTCCATGGGGATTGTTTACTACCGGACTCAATGTATAAAAAGGCGATTATTTTATCTTTATTGCATATGGGAATAAAAAACCAAGGCAGGTCTTTCGCTTTCTTGAGCTTACGTTTCATAGCCTCATCTAAATACAATGAACCATCAGTGGCAGCAGAATACCCCAATAGGTATTCTGTCCAGCGTTTCTGATAAGTGGTCATCTGCTGCGGTGTTATCTTAGCTCCGCTCTTGGCATAATGCTGGGTGCAAATCAGTTCGGAATATTCGGCCTCCGTAGCATGAAGCAACACTAAATCAGCGGTATAATAATCCGCCAACTTCTTCAAAAGACCATCTATCCGTTGCGCTGTACTCGCTCCACCACCCATGGAGAAATTCGTGGCAACATCGCTGACAAATAGCTGTGTTCTCGCTTGCGTCACATTCTCTTTCAGTTTTCCGGCTTTCATACGATGGCCGACATCTAAAGCAATAATAATGATAAAGAGAACCATTGGAACAAGTACTAAATATAAAGCGGGAAACATCACCAGCTGACCCATAAATTCCTCCAATATCGGTTGCGTGTATATTTTTAATGTGGTCTAACTATATATATCGGATATTGCGGGCGAAACTTTAAGATAGTTTCGGGCTTCAATATTTATCAAATTCATTATCATTCAGTATTATTCTGGACTGGGGCTCCTGTAACTGCTCGGGGACTTCATCTCTTGTGTCAATCATTTTGGCAGTTGTGTCTTCTAACAGAGCGGTCCTATTCTTCAATCTGAACTTCCCTACCGTTTGCTTTAATAACTCCGCCTGACTTGAAAGCTCTTCGCTTGCCGCAGCACTTTCTTCTGCCGTTGCTGAATTATTTTGAACAACCTGCGATACCTGATCTATACCTTTATTGATCTCGCTGATTCCGGAAGCCTGCTCATTGGATGCAACTGCTATATCCTTCACCAATAATGCTGCTTTTTCAACTTCTTTTAATATAGCATCAAGAGCACCGGCTGTGTCCTTTGCTATCTTTGTTCCTTCCTTAGCTTTTTCAATAGAACCTTCTATTAATCCTGTTGTTTCACTGGCTGCTGATGCACTCCTGGCCGCAAGCGTTCTGACTTCCTCTGCTACGACTGCAAAGCCCTTTCCGTGTTGCCCGGCCCTTGCCGCTTCCACCGCAGCATTTAATGCGAGTATGTTTGTCTGGAACGCTATATCGTCAATTACCTTTATAATCCTAGATATATCTGCAGACGATTTGTTGATATCATCCATTGAGCTCAACATTGTATTCATCTGTTCGTTCCCTTCGTTTGCCTTTTCTAACGTATTCCCGGTAAATTCATCTGCCTTGTTTGCATTTGTAGCATTTTGTTTTGTCTTTTCCGCGATTTCCGCTATGGAAGCGGTGAGCTCTTCTATAGAACTTGCCTGTTCTGTTGATCCCTGAGAGAGCGCCTGACTGCCATCGGATACTTGTACCGAACCGGTTGCAACCTGATTTGCCGCCTCGATCATATCCCCCATCGTATTGTTTAATGATTCAATAATGTTATTAAGAGAATCTTTTATCTCGACGAAATTGCCACGGTAGTCTCCCGTAATTGCCAGATCAAGGTTGCCGTTACCTAACTCAGTCAGCACCATTGAAATTTCATTTATGTAGCTTAATAGACCATCTATTGTATTATTAATAGCGTTTTTCAGCTCACCATGGTCTCCTGCGTAGTCGCCTTCCATATTAATACTGAGATTGCCTTCAGCCATCTCCTTCAGAACTCCCAGTGCTTCTTGCACAGGTTCTATTACTGAATTCAAGGCATCATTAACTCCATCAACTATTTGTGCATAACCGCCCTTCAGCCTACTCACATCAGCTCTGTATGAAAGGTCACCATCAGCAGCCGCTCTTGTAAGGTTAATCGTTTCCTCTTTTAAGGTGGCAAGGGATTCTACTACCATGTTGATGCTGGCAATCAAATCGTGGAATTTACCTTTAAAGCTATTTTCAATCCGATCTACATCTTCACCATCTGCCATCTTACCTATATAATCAAAAGCGATACTTAAGGGTTTTGTTATTTCATCTAAGGTCTTGTTGATTCCATTGATTATCTCTTTATATCCTCCGTTAAACGCCTCCGCATTTCCCCGGGTGTCTAAATCCCCTTCACTGGCTGACGCGGTTAACACATTCGTTTCAGATACGAGGTTTCCAAGAGTCTCCACAACAGCCTTCATGCTCAACCCAAGGACATCTTTGTCCGATCTGGCTTCCACTTCGATTGAAAGATCACCCTTTGCTATACTTTCAGCCACCTTTGAATGCAGTCTTATATTATCTGCCATAGCCCCAAAGGAGAGGGTCAGGTCTCCGATTTCATCTTTTGTTGCTTTCATCAGATTGACATCTACATCCCCCACAGCCAACTGATCTGCTGCCTGTTTCAAGTTAATAATACGCTTGCTGATGCTTCTAGCTATGAATACAGACACGATAATACCTATAACCAGAACGCCGGCGGCAATACAGAAAATAATATTTTTCAACGCGTTCACGCCTTGCAAGACATCACTTTCGTAATTTCCTATGCCGATAGTCCAGCTTGTACCGCCAATTGGTACCATTGCTGTGAGACGATTATCTCCTTCGAACTCGTAATTTACAATTCCCGTATTGCCCAGTCCCAGCTCCATCATAGCAACACCGTAATTTTTCAATTCCCCATCAGTTTCTATCTCTTCGTAAACGTTCCTCTGATCAATCACTAATTGCCTGTTAACGTGAGAATAGATGGTGCTGTCCGCACCTAATATAAAGGCATAACCACGCTCACCCAATCCAAATTGGTCCGTGATATTATTGAGTGCTGTTCCTTCTCTTCTTCCCACCAAAACACCGGCGACATTACCGTCGACAACAATGGGTGCTGCCACCATGACTACCACATCTCCCGTTACCCTGCTCAGAATAACATCGGATATATTGGTCTCGCCATTCATCGCCTTTTTGATATAGTCTCTGTCCCCAAGCTGCGCAAGATCATCCGTTGAAACATATTGCGTGGTTCCATCCGGTAGAACCACACCCAGGTCCAGATAATTTAAACGCTTTACATCGTTGATAAGCGATGCTTTTTGCTGTTCCCAATCCATGCTGACTATGGCGTCACGTAACGCCACTTCTGCAAAAACGTCCATAATTCTGTTAAGCTCAGCTTCGACCACCTTTGCAGATTCTGTGGCATAAACGAGCATCGATTCCTCTGTTTGATCAAGGAGTGTATTGGAACTCAAGGTTGTAGCAGTAATGCCTATCGATAAAGATATAATCGTTATCAATATACCAATGAGTAATGCTATTTTCTTAGTTAAGTTTAATCTCATTTTATTCTCCCTCTCTAACCGAACTTTTTCTAATATACTGTTGTAAATATCTTACAACAAATTAACAAAAATTTGAAAGATACATATACCCACATGTACTATGTATCGGATACTCTACCGGAAACTTAAGAGAAAACTCTCAATCTGTAATCATATGAACAGTCATTCATATTTTTATTGACATATCTTTTTTAGGAGCATATAATAAAACATGTCATATGAATTCATGTTCATATGTTCAATCTTGAGAGTGAAAGGAATGGCGAGATGGAAAAGAGAGATGAGCTTGACAGATGTGATTGCACGGTCATACATGAACATGTAGTGAATGCAGTGAAAATGAAAATGCCTCCGGAAGAAGATCTTTACGATCTTGCCGAACTGTTTAAAGTGTTTGGTGACTCCACGAGGATAAGGATACTTTGGGCTTTATCAGAGTCGGAGATGTGTGTCTGCGATATAGCAGTCCTTTTAAATATGACACAGTCTGCAATATCCCATCAACTACGGGTCTTAAAACAAGCAAAGTTAGTGAAGAACCGCAGAGACGGCAAAGTAGTCTTCTATTCATTGGACGATGACCATGTAGAGCATATCTTTGAAGAAGGTTTGGTTCATATCAACGAGTAACAGAAAGAGCAAAAGAGAGAAGGTTTTTATTTATGAAAAAGACGGTATTGATGCTTACGGGGTTGGGATGCGCAAACTGCGCGATCAAAATCGAAGAAAAAATAAATGCACTACCCAGTGTAGAAACAGCCCGCGTGGACTTCGTATCAAAAAAACTGACCCTTGAAATACATAACGAAGATGAAATGCATTCTATTATTGAAAAGGTATCGATAATAGCGGATAGAATTGAGCCGGGCGTAAAGATAGTAGAGGAAGCGCATGAAGAGCACGGGGGACACGACCACGGTGAGACTATTGAAAAGAGCAGGCTGATTTTGCTTGCCATAGGAGCTCTTCTATTCTTTGCCGCTATATTTGTAAAGCTCCCATTCCAGGCGGAACTCGGGCTGTTCCTTGCCAGCTATCTGCTGGTTGGTGGGAAGGTGTTGTTAACAGCAGGCAGAAACATTCTCCGCGGACAATTATTCGATGAAAACTCTCTCATGAGCATCGCTACCATTGGCGCTTTTGCTATCCGGGAATTTCCGGAAGCTGTTGCCGTCATGCTTTTCTACCAGGTGGGCGAATTGTTTCAGGATTTAGCGGTAAATCGCTCTAGGAGATCTATTTCCGCTTTAATGGATATTCGCCCCGACTTTGCCAATCTAAAGGTTGGCGACAGCTTAAAAAGAGTAGATCCTGAGGAGGTAAGCATCGGTGATGTCATAGTTGTCAAGCCCGGTGAAAAAGTGCCCCTGGACGGTAAAGTCACCGCAGGCAACTCCATGCTTGACACCTCTGCTTTAACCGGCGAATCGGTACCTAGGGAGGTTTTCGCAGGAGACGAAATCCTGTCCGGCTCCATCAACGTAAACGGCCTTCTTACCGTTGAGGTGACAAGAGAATTTGCGGAGTCCACAGTATCCAAAATACTTGATCTGGTGCAAAATGCAAGCAGCAGAAAAGCCCCTACCGAGAACTTTATTACGAAATTTGCGAGGTATTACACACCGGCTGTCGTATTCATCGCCGCAGCGTTAGCCTTTATTCCGCCGCTCCTGATTCCCGGAGCAACCTTTAGCCAATGGATTTACAGGGCTTTGGTGTTTCTTGTTATCTCCTGTCCCTGCGCTTTGGTGGTTTCCATCCCATTGGGTTTCTTCGGTGGCATCGGCGGAGCGTCAAAAAACGGCATTCTTATAAAGGGCAGCAATTATTTGGAAGCACTAAACAGCGTGGACACGGTGGTGTTTGACAAGACAGGCACGTTGACAAAAGGTGTCTTCAAGCTTACCGGGATTATGACAAATGGATCTGTTTCTGACGACCGACTTTTGGAGTACGCCGCATATGCGGAAAGCTATTCCAATCACCCAATTGCCCTCTCAATCCAAGAGGCTTATGGTGAGAAAATTGATAAAACCCGGATATCCGGCTATAACGAAATTCCCGGTTATGGAATTAAGGTTACAGTTGATGGAACGTCCATTCTTGCCGGCAACAGCAAGCTTATGAGGAAGGAAAACATACTTTTCCAAGAAACTCAGACGGTAGGAACAGTGGTGTACATAGCATTTGACGGAGGTTACGCGGGAAGTATTGTAATATCCGACGAAGTGAAAGAGGATAGCAAAGAGGCTATAAAAGCGCTGAAAAATATCGGCGTTAGAAAAATTGTGATGCTGACAGGCGACAGCAAGGCAGTGGCCGAAAAAATCGGTAAGGATCTGGGGATAGATGAGGTCTACGCGGAACTGCTTCCGGATCAAAAGGTTGAGAAATTGGAAGCACTGGATAGGGAGAAGTCACCGAAAAGCAAGCTGGTCTTTGTAGGTGACGGCATCAATGACGCCCCTGTTCTTGCCCGTGCCGATGTGGGTGTCGCAATGGGTGGCGTAGGCTCCGATGCAGCCATTGAAGCGGCAGACGTAGTATTGATGACCGATGAACCGTCCAAACTTGTGAGCGCCATTAAGATAGCCAAACGAACGCGTAATATTGTGTGGCAAAACATCCTCTTTGCTATGACCGTAAAAGGAGTCGTGCTCCTTTTGGGTGCTGTCGGTATCGCAACCATGTGGGCAGCGGTATTTGCAGACGTAGGTGTAGCTGTACTTGCGGTATTAAATGCAATGCGAGTAATGAATGCAGATTAACGCCTAGTCCTTAGATTTATAGTGAAATGTGCAGAATAAACGGTAATGTGTGGATTATTCTACACATTACTTTTGTGCACATTCGGGGTTAGGGGCGCCTATTCTTCTTCCATTGTAATCGCGTCGACAGGACACGCTTTCCGGCAGAGTTTACACCCGGTACATTTCTTTGGAAGGTTCAACTCTGCAAAGGTATGAATATCTCCATGCTTTAGCGGCCTTGAAATCTTTAGGCACCCGAACGGACAGTTCACTACGCATAGGGAACATCCACAACACAAAACTTCGTCGATTTTTGGTCTTAATATCCCCTTTGCCATATCAACCGCCTCCCGCCGGCGAAAAGAACACGACTTCATGCCCGTCTCTTATTTTTGTCCCTGGCATTGCCCTCTTTCCATCTACAAAGATTGTAGATTTTCTTAGAGCTATTTTATCCGCCTTTCCGGTTGAGGCAACTTTTTCTATGACCTCCCTTACTGAACGGGCTTCCACCTGCATGGACAAGATACCGCTATCCAGGCTCACCAAGCCGAAAAGTTTAACCGTTACCATTTTGGGAACCCTCCAGTCTGAGCTTTTTCAATGTTTTCACGGTAGGAATCCCTTTTTCGTTCCACCCCCGGGCTTTATAATACACAGACTTCATGATCGAAAGGGGTACCACTGTCTTTTTATCATTTTCGATTTGAGGGGTCTGCGTCAGTCTTTCGGGCAGGGTGTCGGCATCTGCATCCACGCCAAACCTGTTGTTGATGGATCTCTCAAGGGTATAGCCTCTTTCCCCGGCCCTCATGTATTGTCCGAACCTCATCTTCATGCCTGTGACGTATTCAAAGCTCTTCGTCTCGGGAAATACGGGCAAATGTAACTGCAGGGCCAGTGGAAACTTATTCATAACCCTCACCCCTCCCCCCAGGTAGGGCAGTATAGCGTTCACCGCCTTCACATAGAAGGAATTAGGATTTTTGATCAAGGGACCCGGAAACATGGCATAAGATATAAAAAGACACTGGCCGGTAGCGGAAAGCATCTCCAGAAGATTCTGCAGCATTACAGTCAGGTCCGGCTTGCCGTGTTTCGTTTGGGGGTTGATTGCAAGCCCTAGCCCTTCTAAGAACACAGCGTACCCACCATTAAGATGACAGCCGCCCCTGTTGGATACTGCATATCCCAGTCCCTGGCCTACCGCCCTTCTCGGTTCATAGGCGGAAAGCTCCATTCCTTTGGTGTTTATGGCGAACTCTTTGCCTCCATACTTGTCACTGAGCCATCTGGAGCCCTCAGCCAGTTCATCGCCGATGCCGCGCCGGTGGGCGATGTCCTCCCAAAGCCGGGAAATCTCCTCTGTCTCTCCAAACTTGAGTCCGTTATTCCAGAGTCCCTTTTCGCAAGCCTCCATAGCATAGGCCAGTGTAGAGGCTGCAGAAATCGTATCCATGCCCAGTTCGTCCAGTTCATAGTTCCATCGCAAAACCAGCTCCAGATTGTTATTGAGGATTCCTGCTCCCAGAAGGCACAGGGTTTCCAGCTCCGGTCCCTTTACCTCTTTTCCGTCGACGCTGACTGTCCTTGCGCATCGTATCGGACAGGATAGACAACCCTTGTTTACGATGTTGTATTGGCGGGCCAGAAGTTCACCATTCACTTTTTCATATTCCTCGAATTGACCCCGGGCAAAATTCCTGGTGGCGAGGAGTCCTCTCATCTGCATGAGGCTGAGGAGGTTGGCCGTTCCCATGCGGGGCAGCACATGACCCGTCAGCGGATGTTTCCGCAACCGGCTGAACCATTTCTTGTTGAGTTCTTTGTTTTTTACTTGGTGATGAACCGATACCGTTTTGTTTCCGGATACCGTCACCGCCTTCAGATTCATCCACCCCATGAGTGCACCGAGGCCCGCTCTTCCGGCCACTCTCTCCTGGCTGCAGATGCATGCATATTTGACCAGATTTTCGCCTGCAGGTCCGATGACAATGTTACCTGTCCGTTCCGGCAGCCGGCTCTGTGCTTCAGAGGTTCGCAGTCCCCATAAATCGTCAGCATTAAGAATCGATACCCGGTCGTTTTTTATTTCAATCCGGATGTGCTCCTCCGATCTTCCTTGAAGAATAAGTCCGTCGTAGCCGGCCTTCTTCAAAAAATAACCGAAGCTGCCGCCGCAGTTCGATGAAGCCAACAAACCTGTAAGAGGTGATAGTCCCGATATATTGAATCTGCTGCTACTTGGCGCTCCTGTTCCGGTAAGCGGGCCTGTGGTTATGACCAGCATATTCTCGTGAGAAAATGGCGTTTCCTTCCCGGTAAGGTTGTCGCCCAGTATTTTGGCAGCCATAATTTTGCCACCGATAAACAACTCTCTCTCTTTGTCAGAGAAGGGATAATGGCTGATTTCCCTTGTCGTAAGATCAATTTTCAGCACTTTGCCCATGTAGCCACCATATTTTGTATCCATATTAACGCGTACCCTTTCCACCGATCGGTCACATAACCATCGGGCAGGTTTCATGCCATGATCTGTAATCGGATCACCTACTTAGTATTCTTTTAGATCCGTTATGACCTTTGCTATAAAGCAGTAATCTTCCCATCTCCTTTACTGACATTCAGCCTACGAACCTGATTTGAGAGCCGCTAATCAACCTAAAATCAACTCAAAATAAGTAATAACAGTAAGGAGAAATATCATCCCTGTTTTAGCGTAATGGTTCGGGCATCGTACTCGATCAGACCGTCTTTTCTCATTTTATTCAGTTCCCTGCTTAGTGAAGTTCTCTGAACCCCCAACCGATCAGCAAAGTCTTTTTTAGAAATACTCAGTTCGATTGTATTGCTTTTTTTTAGATAACACTCGTACCCTAAATAGTCAAGAACGCTCTGCCTTATAGTCTTTAGGGAAATCGCATCTATCTTATCCGTTAAAATCAAAGTTCTATCGGATATGGCTGTCATTAAACCGGTCATGAAACCGGCATTCTTCTGACAAAGTTCCAGTATAAGCTCTTTATACATATGAAGTACAACTGCTTCGGTCTCAGCCACCACTGTCATGGGATAAGAATTTCTATGTGAAAATATTAAATTTGCCCCCAGCATGTCGCCGCTTACAAAGACAGATATTTTAAGTACATTGCCGTTTTCGTCTATCTTCTGGACAGACACGCTTCCATCTAAAATGATACCCATCGTATTGCAGTGCTCATTCTGAAGATGTATGATCTGTCCTTTTTCATACCGGCTTATCCGGTATTGGTTGGAAGAAAACACCCGGCACAACTCCTCTTTTGTAAAACCTCTGAAAAGTCCAATCCTTAAAATAGCGTCAATATAGTCATCAATCATCATTTTTCCCTCGCAAAAAGTTTCCTTGGTAACTTTATTATAACCTAACCTGAAGTAAAATGAAACAAAGCACAAAGTGAAAGGATAACAAAATGAAAAAATCATTGCAACGCACCATTCAGTTCCTCTTTTTAGCTTTCTTCATCTTCCTGATTGTCCAGGGTAAAGTTCAGCTATGGATGGGCCTCTTTCTTGCCGGCATCATCGCCTCATTTGTCCTCGGCCGTGTCTATTGTGGATGGCTGTGTTCAATCAATACTGCCATGATTTACGTAACATGGATAAAGAAGAAGCTTCACATTAAAAGCATGAAAATCCCATCTATTTTAACGAGACCATGGGTGCGATATGCTATGCTAAGCCTATTTGTTATATTTTTTGTTATTACAATGGTAACCGGCAAGAGACTACCCGTACTACCAATCTTCTTTGTAGTGGGAATGTTATTAACCTTCCTATTCCCCGAGGAATTGTGGCACCGGTACCTATGTCCATATGGAACCATCTTACATATCCCGGCAAAAGCCTCAAGATTTCAAATGTCTATAGACCCTGACAAATGCAATAACTGCGGTGTATGTCTGCGCGTATGTCCTGCAAAAGCTGTTGAAAAACTAGATAACAATCATGAAATACATAAAAACGATTGTCTCGTATGCATGGAATGCTCAAGAAAATGCAAACAAGAGGCAATAAAGTATAAAACTCTAAAATAGAATTAATACAGGAGAAGATTCAGGGATCCTGCGTATATTGGTATAATCCCAAAGCAAAATAATCATCGATGGCTAAGGATGAGTAGAGGAATCTCTCAAAGATTTTCATAGCCTCCACGTTGCTTCATCCCAATAGGGGTTGATACTGCCCAGGAATGCTGCCAATTCGCCTGTAAATTGATCCACTTCTCGCGTCTGCTCGTTAAACTGAAAGCTCATTTCCTCACAGTAATATAACATATTTTTGCAGAATACACTTTACTTATTTTGAATTTACACACCAATTCCATACGTCTTTGTTAATGTATCATAGAAGATTGGCAATTGTGGTGGGTTAAATGTAAATACAATGAATGCAGTAAATTCAACCGCAATTACAATAACAGCTATAATTGCTACCCATGTACTAGGATCAGAATATTTAAGGAAATGTGAAGCAACACACAGTGCAATAAAGTAACATACAAATACCAAAGAAATGTCAATAATTACAGATTCAATTCCTAAAGCGCCTGTATAGCTGTAAAACAGCAAAACAACAGAGAAAGGCGCTACGATTAAAGAAACTGCAGCGGATACAATCCACGTATTCAATGTTATTTGATATTTTTCGTTTTTTATTACATATATGACTATCCACCATAGAAGAAACGGGAAAAACATGAATTTTAGATGTTCCCATACACTTTCGTTTACAGGATTAAAAAGACCTACAATTAAGTTCTCCCCACTAAGGTCGTATGCAAAATGCGAAAAGGTTGCTATCATTCCAAGTATTATCGTATGAATCAGTATTTTAATAACTGAAGCGCATATATTTTTCATAGCTAGTCTCCCTATTATTATTTGGCTACTATGACTTTATGAAGAACCATGCGCAAATAATACGCTTAACTGAAATATCCGGCAATATTAATATCAGATTTTAGCCAAATATTACCCCAGGATATGTTAGTATTAGCTTGCAGGGCACTTTACTATCTCGTTTCAAAGGAGGGATCGCTGTGATCTTCTGTTTTTCAGGTACGGGAAATTCCTTGTATGTAGCCCGGTTAATTGCAGAGTATACTAATGACCGCGTTATTTCCATTCCCGAGGAAATGGCGGAGGACAAAAACTGCAACGAATACGAGCCGGAAGAGGAAGAGTCCATAGGTTTTGTTTATCCGGTATACGCCTGGGCACCTCCCCGGATGGTCATCGATTTTATCAGCAGATTGTCCCTTCCGAATGCAGACAATCACTACGTTTATTCTGTGGCCACCTGCGGCGAAAACATCGGTAATACTATGAAAGCTCTTGGAAACGCACTGAAAAAACGGGACATAAAACTCCAGAGCGGTTTTTCAGTTGTGATGCCCAATAATTACAATATCCTTGGAGATGTGGATTCCAAAGAGGATGCAGATCGAAAATTGGATCGTGCAGAAGAGCAGATTCGGGAGATTTGTAAGCTGATAGAGTCAAAGCAAACCGGTATCTTCAAACTTCGAAAAGGCCCGATTCCAACTGTTTTAACGGGGTTAGTCAATCCACTTTTTAACAAATACGCTCTGGATGCCAGCCGGTTTTATGCTACGGACACATGCACCGGCTGCGGACTGTGTCAAGATATCTGCCCGACAAAGAATATTCATGTAGATGGTAAGCCGGTATGGAATGCCAATTGCACGCAATGCCTGGCATGCATCCACCATTGCCCTGTCAGAGCAATTGAATACGGGAAGTACACCGTTAATAAAGGGCGCTACATCAATCCCCGGGTATAAGTATGTGAATATGATCTACAAGAACACTAGAACTATGATACTGAACAGGTTGGCAACGAAATGGGATATTGTACTAATCCACGCGTTGTTTGTTTTATAAAAAATAATTCCATATAAAACGCTGTTAACGAATACGAAAAAAACATCGTATAGTACGATTACCGGATCCCCTTGATTAAAATGCCCAATTGCAAACAGCACCGACGAAATCAATAATGTCGGTATAATGGGAAGGACTTTGTTTAACTGCTTTTGAAAGAAAGCGCGCCATGCAATTTCTTCTCCTAAGGCAAGAAACGCAAGTTGGAGTATGGCGATTACAATCTTATCAAAGGATATGAAAATCTCTGTTCTTGCTAGCACATGACTGAAATTAATTTTATATCGTTTCCGACCTGTTGGAAAGAGGCGACATCGAAGATGGGAGTTTTGTATATTGGTACAATCCATAGGCAAAATAATCATCGATTTCTAAGGAAGCATACAGGAATTTCTCAAAGTTTTTCATGGCTTCT
>Ga0265293_10009916_pt1 | contig 13495 bp, 10 predicted proteins | sample Munlanlewell138R_FD_192505 | JGI IMG/M metagenome (GOLD analysis project Ga0265293, IMG submission 192505) | Leachate microbial communities from a municipal landfill in Southern Ontario, Canada - Leachate well 138R | ecosystem: Engineered > Solid waste > Landfill > Unclassified | place: Canada...
GCGACGGCAGCAGCGGCGAACATTACCACGAGGCCATCAGCCGCTTCCTCACCCTGCTCTGGGATATCGGCCTGGAGGTCGGCCAGAGCGTGCGCAGCATCAGCGAATGCCAGCATGAAGCACGGGGCGACGTTACCGTCATCACCAACCTGATGGAATCGCGCATCCTGGTCGGTGACCAGCAACTGCGCCAGGCGATGATCGATGCGCTCGGCCCGCAGCAGATGTGGACCAGCGCCGAGTTCTTCCGCGCCAAGCGGGCCGAGCAGCACGCCCGCCATGCCAAGTTCAACGATACCGAGTACAACCTCGAGCCCAACGTCAAGAGCTCTCCTGGCGGCCTGCGCGATATCCAGACCATCGGTTGGGTGGCGCTGCGCCACTTCGGCACCAGCAACCTGCGCGAACTGGTGGATCAGGGCTTTCTCAACGAGCCCGAATACAACATCCTCGCCGGCGGCCGGGCCTTTCTCTGGCAGGTGCGCTTTGCCCTGCATACCCTGGCCGGGCGCGCCGAAGACCGGCTGCTGTTCGATCACCAGCGGGCCCTGGCGCGACTGTTCGGCTTCGAGGACAACGACGCCAAGCTGGCGGTCGAGCGCTTCATGCAGAAGTACTACCGCATCGTCATGTCGCTGTCGGAGCTCAACGACCTGCTGATGCAGCATTTCGAGGAGATCCTGCTGCGCAATGCCGAGGCGGCGGACATCCAGCCGCTCAATGCACGCTTTCAGGTACGCAACCACTACATCGAAGTGACCCACCCGCAGGTGTTCAAGCGTACCCCCTTCGCACTGCTGGAAATCTTCCTGCTGATGGCCCAGCATCCGGAAATCCGCGGCGTACGAGCCGACACCATTCGCCTGTTGCGTGACCATCGACACCTGATCGATGACGAGTTTCGCAGCGACATCCGCAATACCAGCCTGTTCATCGAACTGCTGCGCTGCCGCGAAGGCATCCATCGCAACCTGCGGCGGATGAACCGCTATGGCATTCTCGGTCGCTACCTGCCGGAGTTCGGCCGCATCGTTGGCCAGATGCAGCACGACCTGTTCCACATCTATACGGTGGATGCGCACACGCTGAACCTGATCAAGCACCTGCGCAAACTCGGCCGCCCCGACTATCAGGAAAAGTACCCGCTGGCCTGGAAGATCTTCTGCCGCCTGCCCAAGCCGGACCTGCTGTACATCGCCGGGCTGTATCACGACATCGCCAAGGGCCGCGGCGGGGATCACTCCGAACTCGGTGCGGTCGATGCCAGCCGCTTCTGTCAGCGCCACCAGCTGCCGGCCTGGGATACCCACCTGGTCTGCTGGCTGGTGGAAAATCACCTGATCATGTCCACCACCGCCCAGCGCAAGGACATCTCCGATCCACAGGTGATCCACGACTTCGCCACGCACATGGGCAACCAGGTGCGCCTGGACTACCTGTACGTGCTGACCATCGCCGATATCAACGCCACCAACCCGAACCTGTGGAATTCCTGGCGGGCCTCGCTGCTGCGCCAGCTGTACACCGAAACCAAGCGCGCCCTGCGCCGCGGCCTGGACAATCCGCCCGACCGCGCCGAGCAGATCGCCGACACCCAGCGTGCCGCCATGGACATCCTGGTGCGCAGCGGCATCGACGAGGACGATACCGAAGCGCTGTGGGCACAGCTAGGCGACAACTATTTCCTGCGCCATACCGCCAGCGACATCGCCTGGCACACCGAGGCCATCGTCCAGCACCCGCTGCACCGTGGACCGCTGGTGCTGATCAAGGAAACCGCCCAGCGCGAATTCGAGGGCGCCACCCAGATATTCCTCTATACCGCCGAACAGCACGACCTGTTCGCGGTGACGGTGGCGGCCATGGACCAGCTCAACCTGAGCATTCAGGACGCCCGGGTGATCACCACCAACCATATCAACCTGGGCACCTACATAGTGCTGGATGCCGATGGCGGCTCGATTGGTGACAATCCCGAACGCACCCGCGAGATCAAGCGCGAACTGGTCGACGCGCTGTCCGACCCGGACGCCTACCCGGCGATCATCCAGCGCAGGGTACCGCGCCAGCTCAAGCATTTCGCCTTTGCTCCCGAGGTCACCATCTTCACCGACCATGGCGGACTGCACACCATTCTCGAACTCAGCGCCCCTGACCGACCCGGCCTGTTGGCGAAAATGGGAAAAATATTTCTGGATTTCGACATCAGCGTGCAAAATGCCAAGATCGTCACGCTGGGCGAACGCGTGGATGATGTTTTCGTGCTAACCGATGCGGACAACCAGCCGTTGTCCGACCCACAATTGTGCCAGCGCCTGCAGAACACCATTATCCGTACGCTCAGCTACAACACCGGCCAGCCGGACACCGGCATGCCGCAATCCATGGATATCTGAGGACCGGATGAACAGCGATCTGCAACGGCTGCAGCCCTACCCGTTCGAAAAACTGCGGGCGCTGCTCGCTGACGTCACGCCCAACCCCGAGTTGACGCCGATTTCCCTGTCCATCGGCGAACCCAAGCATGCCGCGCCAGCCTTCGTGCTGGATACCCTGGCCGCCAACCTGGAACAGGCCGCCGTCTATCCCACCAGCGCCGGCCTGCCGGCCCTGCGGCAGAGCATCGCCGACTGGCTGAACCAGCGTTTCCAGCTGCCTGCCGGCATACTCGATGCCGACCGGCATGTACTGCCGGTCACCGGTACCCGCGAAGCCCTGTTCTCCTTCACCCAGGCCGTGGTCGAGCGCGACCCTCAGGGTCTGGTCGTCAGCCCCAACCCCTTCTATCAGATCTACGAAGGCGCCGCATTGCTGGCCGGGGCACAACCGCACTACCTGGCCTGCGATCCGGACAATGGCTTCATCCCCGATTTCGACCGGGTCCCGGAGGATATCTGGCAACGCTGCCAGCTGTTGTTCCTCTGCTCCCCCGGCAACCCCACCGGCGCCGTGATCCCGCTGGAGACCCTGCAGAAGCTCATCGCCCTGGCCGACCGCCATGACTTCGTCATCGCCTCGGACGAGTGCTACAGCGAGATCTACCGTCCGGGCCAGAGCGCACCGCCTGGGCTGCTGCAGGCCTGCGCTGCCATGGGCCGGGATGACTTCGCACGCTGCGTGGTGTTCCACAGCCTGTCCAAGCGCTCCAACCTGCCCGGCCTGCGGTCCGGCTTCGTCGCCGGCGACGCCCGCCTGCTGGGTCCCTATCTGACCTACCGTACCTACCACGGCTGCGCCATGCCGATCCCGACCCAGTTGGCCAGCATCGCTGCCTGGCAGGACGAGCAGCACGTCGCCGCCAACCGTGAGATGTACCAGAGCAAGTTCGATGCGGTACTGGGTATTCTCGGCGAGGTCATGGATATCCAGCGCCCCGATGCCGGTTTCTACCTGTGGCCGGCCACGCCGCTGGATGACGAAAGCTTCACCCGGCGCCTGCTGGCCGAACAGAACGTCGCCGTGGTGCCGGGCCGTTACCTGTCACGCGACATCGATGGCCACAATCCCGGCGCCGGCCGGGTACGCATGGCGCTGGTCGCGCCGCTGGCCGATTGCATCGAAGCCGCCCAGCGCATCCGCACCTTTATCAGGAGTCTGTGAAGATGATCACCCTGTATGGCATCAAAGCCTGCGACACCATGAAGAAAGCCCGCACCTGGCTGGACGAGGCGGGCATCGAATACCACTTCCATGACTACAAGAAGGAAGGTATCGACGCCGACAGTCTGCGCAACTGGTGCCAGGAACATGGCTGGGAGAAGATCCTCAACCGCCAGGGCACCACCTTCCGCAAACTCGACGAAGCGGACAAACAGGATATCGACCAGAACAAGGCCATCGCCCTGATGCAGGCCAACCCGTCAATGATAAAAAGACCGGTACTGGATATCGGCCCACAGCGCCTGGTCGGCTTCAAACCCGACCTGTATGCAGCAGCCCTCTGACACCATGCACGAAGGAACACCCGATGAGTGAGCATTTCAGTCTGGCCCTGGGTATCGGCACGCAGAATACTGCCGGTGACTGGCTGGAAGTCTATTACCCCCAACCCATTCTCCATCCCGAGCGCGAGCTGGTCGCGGTGGTCGCCAGCCATCTCGGCTACAACGGCGGCAACCAGGCCATCAGCCTGTCCGCCAGTCAGTGCGCCGTACTGGGCAAAGCCCTCACCGATGCAGGCTTTGCCGAGCTCGGCGCATTGGCCACCCAACTCAAGGACAGCAACCGCCCGCTGGTGGCGACCATCCTGGAAACCGATGACGCCCCTACCACCACCCCCGGCGCCTATCTGAAGCTGCACCTGCTGTCGCACCGCCTGGTCAAACCCCACGAGGTGGTACTGGCCGGCCTGTTCCCGCTGCTGCCCAACGTCGCCTGGACCAACGAGGGTGCCATCGACCTGCGTGAGCTGCCGCAGCGCCAGCTCAGCGCCCGCCTGCAAGGCCATGACTTGCAGGTACACAGTGTCGACAAGTTCCCGATCATGACCAACTACGTGGTGCCCACCGGCGTGCGCATCGCCGATACCGCACGGGTGCGTCTGGGCGCCTACATCGGTGAAGGCACCACGGTGATGCATGAAGGTTTCATCAACTTCAATGCCGGCACCGCTGGTACCAGCATGGTCGAAGGGCGCATCTCGGCGGGCGTGTTCGTCGGCAAGGGCTCGGACCTGGGCGGCGGCAGCTCGACCATGGGCACCCTCTCCGGTGGTGGCAACATCGTCATCTCGGTCGGCGAAGGCTGCCTGATCGGCGCCAATGCCGGGATCGGCATTCCGCTGGGCGACCGCTGCACCGTGGAAGCCGGCCTGTACATCACCGCCGGCCTCAAGGTCGCGCTGCTGGATGATGACGACAACCTGGTGAAGATCGTCAAGGCTCGACAACTGGCCGATCAACCCGACCTGCTGTTCCGCCGCAATTCGCAGACCGGTTCGATCGAGTGCAAGACCAACAAGAGCGCCATTGCGCTGAACGAGATGTTGCACGCGCATAACTGAGCGGGAAAGCCTGCAGCTGTTCCAGCTGCAGGCCTAGGCCTATCGCAATCGCAACCAGCGCACTATCGATCCCGCACGCCACGCCTCACCACGGGCGGGCACCCAGGCCAGTACATCGGCCGTCATCAGGTTGGACAGCATATGCGATGCCTGACACGACAGGGGTGCCAGTGTCGCAGCACCGCTGCCCGGATCAACCATCAGCCGCATGCGCAGCCATTGATCCCTGCGATCATCCGGACAGGCGTCCTGCTGTAAGGCAGCGTATCCCCAGTCCGGCTCGGCACCCTCACCTTCCAGGGCACGAATCACCGCCGCCACATGCACAGTCAGCCCCACAAGTACCGCCGCCGGATTACCCGGCAAACCGATCAGCGGGGTAGTGCTCCCGGCCTTATCGCGTGTGCCGAACCACAGCGGCTTGCCCGGCTTCTGTGCCACCTTCCAGAAGTGCCGTGTGACACCAAGGCGCCCGGCGGCACCCGGCACATGATCCCGATCACCGACCGAAACACCACCCGTTGTGATGACCGCATCGGACTCTGCCAGCGCCTGTTGTAACGCTTCGCCAACGTCCTCAAGACGATCCGCCACCACCTGGCATCGCACCAGCGGTTGACCACGTTGTGTCAGCCAGCCGCGCACCAGCGGCCCGTTGGCATCAAAGATCTGGCCCGGTTCCAGGGCCTGTCCAACCGATACCACTTCATCACCGGTCACCAGTACCGTCACCCGTGCGCGCGGATGCACTCTGACACGCGATACGCCAGCCATGGCAAGCGCCGCCAGGTGCCCGGCGTGCAGGCGCAGGCCGGCATCAGCCAATGGCGCGCCGCGGCATACCTCTTCAGCCCGCAGACGTATATCCGTCCCGGGCGCGACGGCGCGTCCAACGCTGATTACCTCTCCCTCGCGACTTGTCCACTCCTGACGCACGACAGTATCGGCCCCCGGGGGCAGCGGTGCCCCGGTCAGAATGCGCATCGCGCAGCCCGCTGCCAACCGCCGTGATGTACTCTGTCCAGCGGGAATATCACCACTCAACATCAGCCGTACCGGCCGCTGCTCCGCAGCATGCCGGATATCCTCGCTGCGTACGGCATAACCATCGACTGCGCTTTGATCGAACAGCGGCAAGTCTACTGCGGCGCACACCGACTCCGCCAGCACCTGCCCCAGGGTCGCTTCGATATCCAGTTCCTGCGCTGGCAGTGGCACCAGCACCCGACGGTAGGTTGCCAGCGCTTGCGCCACCGATATCAGGCCCGGCGTTGCACTGCAGGCCATCAGCTGTAACCGCCTGGATGCGGCCGGCCCGCCCGGCATACTTCCAACAGATGCACCAGCCCCGGCAACAGTGCCGCCAGTGTTTCCTCAGCGCCGCGCCGGCTGCCCGGAAAGGTAGCCAGCACAGTGTCACCGGCCAGGCCAGCAACCCCCCGCGACATCATGGCGTAGGGCGTGCGGCGCTGCCCGAAGTTCCGGGCGGCTTCCATCATACCGGGCAGCTCCGTGGTCAACAGCGGTTGCAGCGTCTCCACGGTGCAATCCCGTGGACCAACACCGGTACCGCCCACCGTGATGACCAGCGCGGTCCCCAGCAGCCGCTGTTCCTGAACAGCTTCGCGCAGTTGATCGGGCTCATCTGCCAGCACCTGGTAGCGTACCGGGGCAAACCCGGCTGCAGTCAGATCACGCTCCACAGAACGCCCGGCAGTGTCAGCTTTATGCCCGGCCGCGACACTGTCGGACAGGACGATCACCGCGGCGTCAAGCGGTTCACGCAGATAGCGACGGAACTGCGATTTGCCGCCGATTTTCTCCAACAGGCGACCGTCAGTGATCTGCAGACAATCCGGACTGGTATGCGGCTTGAGCATGTCATACAGGGTGAGCGCAGCCACCTGTGCTGCGGTCAGCGCCTCCATCTCCACCCCGGTGGGTCCGATGGTCTGCACCTCGGCGACAATGGTCACCTGACCTTCACCCAGCTCGAACGCAAGATCGGCCCGGTGAATCGGCAACGAATGGCACATGGGCAGCAGCTCATCGGTGCGCTTGGCTGCCAGTATCCCGGCGATGCGCGCAGTCTTCAGTGCATCGCCCTTGTCAGTATCGCCGTGCCGCAGCCGCTCGATACAATCCTGCGGCACCAGCAGTCGACATTGCGCCCGGGCGCTGCGAAACGAGTCTGGTTTGTTGCTGACATCTTTCAAGGGTGGTCTCCATCACAGGTTTCCGGTTGAGCATCGGGGCGAATACAGCAGCCCTGTACGTAAGCACTGCTGCCATTGGCATAGCGTTCTTCCTTCCAGATCGGCGCCTGATGCTTCACTTCGTCCACCACATAACGGCAAGCGTCGAAAGCCTGGCCACGATGGCCCGCCCGTGCCACGCAGGCGATCGCCACATCACCGATATGCAACAGGCCAAGCCGATGCACCACCCGGCAATAGCTGAGGCCGAAACGCTGGCAGGCCTGCTGTTCAATATCGGCTATGCGTTTGATCGCCAGTGGTGGGTAGGCGGTATAGGTCAGGCTCACTACCGGCAGGCCCTGGTGGTGGTTGCGTACGGTGCCGACAAACAATGCCAGCCCGCCGCATTCCGGATACTGATCCAGTGCCAGCAAGGACTGAATATCGATGGGGTCATGGGTCAGGTGCGTCATGCTCAGCCTCCCGCCACCGGTGGCAGCAGGACCAGATGACCACTGTCCGGCAGCGGATCCGAGCGCAACAGCACCTCGGTGTCATGCACCACGGCGCACCGGGACAGACGTGGTTGCAACGCCGGACAATGATCAACCAGCAGCGCCAGCGCCTCGGCCACCGTGGCCGGCATGCCGGCCACCCTGAAGGTGTATCGCTCACCACCGGCCAGCGGAATCAGCTCGCCATAGAATTCAAAAGACAGGTTCATCAACCCCCCATTGCATGCATGGTTATCAATCGTGGCACCGGGCCCGGCGCAGCGGCATAGCCAGCGTCCTTGTGCCAGACCTGCCGGGCAATGCGCTGATGCAGGGCATCGTCGTCTTCACCGTTACGCATGGGCATCAGCAGATCGTGCCCCTGGCGGGAAAACAGGCAGGTGTAGAGGTGACCGTTGGCAGTCAGACGAAGTCGGTCGCAGGACGCGCAGAATGGACGCGTGACGGTAGAGATCACCCCCAGGGTGTAATCATGATCAAGGCGGTATTGGGTGGCCGGACTCGAACCGCGCGGCAGCGCCTGCACATGGTGATGCTGGCCAAGGGTGTCGAGAATGCGGGCCTCGGACACAACCTGATCCTCCCGCCAGCGCCCCGGCTCATCCAGCGGCATGTACTCGATAAACCGCAGCGGCAGCGGCAGCGACCGGGCCCATGCCACCAACGGCAGAATCTGATCATCGTTGTACCCCTGCAGCAGTACCGCATTCAGCTTCACCGGAATACCGCTGTTGCGGGCCCGCTCGATGCCGCTCAGTACCGGTGCCAGCGGTTTGCCGGTCAGCACCTGAAAGCGCACCTCGTCCACCGCATCAAGGCTGATGTTCAGGTCATCCAGCCCCGCTGCGATCAGGTCGTCAAGCAGCGCCGGCAGGCGGGTGCCGTTGGTGGTCATGGATAACCGTTTCAATCCACGTTCGCGCAGTCGGGACAGCGCCGCCACGCAGGCCACCACATCCCTTCGCAGCAGCGGCTCTCCGCCAGTCAGACGAATCTCTTCTATGCCAGCGTCGACAAACAGGGTTGCCAGCCGTACCAGTTCCTGGCGATCCATCAGCTCGCGGCCCGGCAGCCATTGAGGGTGCTCCGGCATACAGTAGCGGCAACGGAAGTTGCAGCGGTCGGTGAGGGATAAGCGCAACTTGCGTTTGATCCGTCCGAAGCGATCCTGCACCGGGTTGAAGGTCGTGGTCATTGGCCATGACCCAGGCGGGCACGGGCAGCAGCCACTTCTGCGGGGTTATTCATGCTCCACAGCGGTTCCGGTTGCACATCGGAAAAGTCCACCGATTGGGCCCCGATGCTGGCCAACCAGCGGCACGGTGCGCGCTCGCCACGTTCCAGAGCATCGGCCAGATGGACTGCCAGGTTACGGTTCAACAGGCAGCACAGATATTGCCCCTGCCCACGCCACTCGGCGTACACCGCGCTCAACTCATCGCCGGCGCGGGCCATCAGTCGCGACAGCAGATCACCAGGCAGCAAGGCCGCATCGCAGGGAACAATCTGTACCCATGGGGTACGGGCCGCGCGCAGCGCTGCCAGAATACCGGCCAGTGGCCCCCGGAAATCCGGCCAGGGGTCGGCGACCACGGCGACACCCAACGCGCGGTAGGCGGACAGATTACGGTTGGCGACAATGAGACCGGGCATTCCATCGGCCAGGGTATGCAGCGTTCTCTCCACCAGCCCCTGACCGAGTATGGATATCAGGCCCTTGTCCCGACCCTGCAACCGTCTACCCTGCCCCCCCGCAAGAATGGCCAGTGTCACTTTGTCGCTCATGGGCTTTCCGCCAGTTGCGCAGCCGCGATCAGGGCGCGAATTTCAGGCTGGCAGGAGCCGCAATTGGTACCTGCCCCCAGGCAACGCCCTACTCCTTCCACTGAGGTCAGGCCGTTGTCACGGATGGCATCGAGAATGGTATTGCGCCCCACCGAGAAGCACGAGCAGACAGTGGCCCCGACATCGTCCGCCGGATCCACCGAGCGTCCCAGCTTTAGCCCGACCATGTCCGCCTCGGATAACCTCTCCTTCTCGAACAGGCGACCCAGCCAGCCCCGCGAGGGCAGGTCAGAGCGGGATGACAGATAAACACAGGCCAGCAGCTGATCCGCATCGAGCGCCGCAGCACTATAGTCATGACTACTGTCCTGATGAACTTCCAGCCAGTCCGACGGTTGCCTGAGGCCCAGCAGAGAGCGGCTCCAGCGCTGCGGATCATCGATCCGGCCGCGCCCGGCCAATTCATAACGCACAAACCCTTCGCCCTGAATCCTTACCCAGTAAGCTGGTGCATCGGTTTCCTCAAGCTGCAGCGGGAAACGACTGAACACCACCGCATGCCAATCCACGGGGAAGGGCGACACCGACACGGGCGTATGTTTGAACTCCGGCTCGCCGGAAAGCGGATCGACCACCGGATTGACCAGTGCCCCCACCCGTGCATCAGAGGCACATCGGTCGTTCCAGTGGATAGGGACGAACAGGCTACGGCGAGGCTGATCGGCGGTGCAGCGTAACCTCGCTACCATCGCGCCCCAGCGGCTGGTCACGCGCACCAGCGTACCGTCCTGCACCCCACAGAGCATGGCTTCGTAAGGGTGCATCTCGACGAACGGCTCCGGCAGATGGTTGGCCAGCCGCGGCGCTCGACCGGTACGGGTCATGGTGTGCCACTGATCACGAATACGCCCGGTGTTGAGCACCAGCGGGAAGGCCTCATCCGGTACGTTGACCGGCGGGCGGGGCGGGGTCGGCACCAGCCGCGCCCTGCCATGCGCATGGAAAAAGCGCCGATCCTGAAACAGTCGCGGGGTACTTTCGCCAGCGCGCGACACCGGCCATTGGCATGGGCGCAGACGATCGTAGGCTTCGGCGTCAAGACCCGCCAGACCGCCAATATGGAAAGCCCGCTGCACACCCTGTGGGTCATTGCGCCAGGCTGACAGCCGTGCATGCTCGTCGAAGATCTGGTGCGGCTGCTGAAAGTCGAACCCCTCGAAGCCCAACCGCCGGGCCACCTCGCTCACCGCCCACCAGTCGGGCTTCGCCTCGCCCGGCGCTGGCAGAAAAGCTTTCTGTCTGGACAGACAGCGTTCCGAATTGGTGACCGTCCCGTCCTTTTCGCCCCAACCCAGCGCCGGTAGTACCACCTGAGCCAGGGCGGCGGTATCGGTATCTGCGAACAGATCGGAAACCACCAGCAGTTCGCAACGGCTCAGGGCTTCTCGCACCCGATCAGCGTCCGGCATGCTGACCACCGGGTTGGTGGCCATGATCCACAGGGCCTTGATGCGGCCATCATGCACCGCCTCGAACAGATCCACCGCCTTCAGACCCGGCTCGGCGGCAATCGCCGGGCTGTTCCAGAACTCCTGCACCAGCTGCCGATGCTGCGGATCATGCAGCTCCAGATGCGCCGCCAGCATATTCGCCAGACCACCGACTTCACGCCCGCCCATCGCGTTGGGCTGGCCGGTGATGGAGAACGGCCCCATACCGGGCTCACCGAGCCGCCCGGTCAGCAGGTGGCAATTGATGATGCTGTTGACCTTGTCGGTGCCACTGGAAGATTGATTCACCCCTTGGGAAAACAACGTCACCACCTTCCGGGTACGGGCGAACATCGCGTAGAACGCCTGCAGGTTGGCCACGGGGACGCCACATGCCTTGGCTACCACCTCCAGGCGCCCGGCGCTGAGGCGGGCAGCGGCCAGCGCTTCACTGGCGCCGCTGGTGTGATCGGCGACAAACTCGGCGTCCACCACGCCATGTTCTTCCAGGTAGGTCAGCAGCCCGTTGAACAACCATACATCCGAGCCGGCCCGGGCCGACAGATGCAGATCCGCCTGCTCGCAGGTAGCAGTGCGACGCGGATCGATTACCACGATACGTTTCTCGGGGCGCTCGCGACGGCTCTGCATCAGGCGCTGATAGACAACGGGATGACACCAGGCGGTATTCGAGCCCACCAGCACCACCAGATCCGCCTCCTCAAGATCCTGATAGTTACCGCCCACCAGATCCTCGCCGAAGGCTCTCTTATGACCGGCGACGGCGGAGGACATGCACAGTCGGGAGTTGGTATCGATGTTGGCGGTGCCCAGCCAACCCTTCACCAGCTTGTTGACGACATAGTAATCCTCGGTCAACAGCTGGCCGGAGACGTAGAACGCCACCGCTTCCGGGCCGTGCCGGTCGATAACATCGCGCAGACCGGTCGCCACCCGATCCAGCGCCTGGTCCCAGGAGGCGGTCTGTGCGCTGCCATCGCCATCCCGCAACAGCGGCTGCAACAACCTGCCCTCCAACCCCAGGGTGTCTGCCAATGCCGACCCTTTCACGCACAGACGACCGTAATTGGCCGGATGCGCCGGGTCGCCCTGGATGCTTACCTTGTTCGGTATCAACTCGTCACTGAGCGTCGCGATGACACCGCAACCCACACCACAGTAGGGACAGGTGGTACAGGTCATGTGCCGGTCTCCGCCAGCGCTTCGGGCAGCAGCTCCACAGCATCCAGCAGAGTACACACCAGCGGTTCGCAACTGCCACAGCCGGTGGTGGCGCCGGTGCATTGCCTGATTGCCTCCAGGTCATGACACCCCTCGCCAATGGCCTGACACAACGCACCTTTGCTCACCTTCTGGCACTGACAGAGTATCGCGCTGTCGGGCAACCGAGTGACATCCAGGCTCGGTGGGGCTCCCGGGATAGCGGGTAGAATCAGCCGCTCCGGCGCCTCGGGCAGCGCCATATCATTGAGCATCAGTTGCAACAGGGTAGTGTATTCCCGGGCGTCACCCACCAGTACGCCACCCAGCAGGCGGCCCCCATCCTCGCTGACCACCAGCTTCTTGTAGACCTGCTTGCGCTCATCCTCATAGCGGTAACAGCAGGCACCCGGCGTACTGGCATGGGCGTCGCCGAAGGAGGCCACATCCACGCCCAGCAGTTTCAGTTTGGTGGACATGTCCGCACCGGTGAACTGCACTGTCGGCGTTCCATCCAGCCCGCCCCGCAGATGCTCTACCGCCACCCGCGCCATTTCATACCCAGGTGCCACCAGACCATAAATGCGCCCACCCCAGAGCGCGCATTCACCCACGGCATACACATCGGGATCGGACGTGCGACAGTGATTATCGATGACAATGCCGCCCCGCTCTCCCACCGCCAGTCCTGCATCACGGGCCAGCCCGTCCTGCGGGCGGATACCCGCAGAGAACACCACCACGTCCGCTTCCAGATGCTCACCGCCGGCAAAATTGAGCCGGTGACGGTAGAACTCACCGTCGACGATCTCCGTGGTGCTCCTGCCGGTATGCACGAGTACCCCAAGTTGCTCGATCTGGCGGCGCAACAGCCTGCCGCCACTGTCATCCACCTGCACGGCCATCAAGCGCGGCGCGAACTCGACCACATGGGTCTGCAAACCGATGTCGCGCAACGACTTGGCTGCTTCCAGACCGAGCAGGCCACCGCCGATCACCACGCCCACTTCGGCATCCCGACCGGCGGCCATGATCGCCTGCAGATCCTCGATGGTTCGATAGGTCAGGCAGCCGGGCCGCTCCCGTCCCGGAACCGGCGGCACAAACGGATAGGAGCCGGTAGCGAGCACCAGCTTGTCGTAACCCAGGGTGGTACCCGCGCCGGTCAGAACCGTCCTGCTGCCCAGGTCAATGCGCACGGCACCTTCACCCACACGCAGCTCGATACCATGCTGCGCAAAGAACCCCTGCGGCACCAGACACAAATCCTCACTGCTGCGCCCG
>Ga0265293_10009918_pt1 | contig 13494 bp, 26 predicted proteins | sample Munlanlewell138R_FD_192505 | JGI IMG/M metagenome (GOLD analysis project Ga0265293, IMG submission 192505) | Leachate microbial communities from a municipal landfill in Southern Ontario, Canada - Leachate well 138R | ecosystem: Engineered > Solid waste > Landfill > Unclassified | place: Canada...
CTCCCTTACGGCACTCTGGAATGCCGCGAGGTTAGCGTTCGGACTGATGCGAGCGCCGCCTTTCTGGCGCATTACAGAACCGATCGCCCACGGCTCAGGATTCAGCCACAGGCGATGATAGATCGGTTGGAGCTTCATTGCCAGACCCACTGAATGAACTGCGTCCATACTGTGACAGTAACGGCTACTATTAAGACCATAATCAAGACTGTTATAGCAGTGTCAACCGCGCCACGAGTAGTATCAGGCCAACGGTACTTCTTGTGCTGGGGCATGTTCATTCGATCAGCCCTTCGTATCCTCTTGTGATGTAAAAGACGTGGAGGCCGCACTTGATGGCAACCTCTCGCTCGAAGGTAGCGCCGGAGCTGAGGTCCCAGTCAGGCAGCATTACGATGGCGTCGCAGTCAAGCATCTCCTTGATATCGTGCTTCATGTAACAGTGGTACGCGTGGAGCTGATTACCGTTGTCCAGCGTCGCCCCGCCGCCGCACCTGGGATCGTCGCAGACCTTGACCTCTGTCGGATTGATTACTTCGGCGTCCTCGTAGCGCTCCATGACGACATGGGCGCCTCGCCGGAAGTTCATGGTGAACTCGTGCTGCGTGAGGCCCGTAATGCGACCTGAGAGGTAGAACTTCATTCGTTGCTCCTAATCGGTTTGCGTCGATTCCCTGCACGTTCACGGGTGCGGCGGGGTATCCGGTCACCCTAGCCCCGAGAGGGCCGTGGCGACCCCGTACCGGGCCGTACGCGGCACTATCCGGCCCTAGTCCGCGTCCATCTGTGACCTCGGCATGACGAGCGCGGTGTACCCCGAGCCACCGTCGATCTTGATAGGCTTCTTTGCCTCCGTCGTGTCGTAGTAGATATCGACTTCCGACGAGGGCGCAGCCACAAGTGCATCTGTGATGTTGCGGGGAGTGAACACCATCTTGAAGCGATTGTGGTCCGCACCCTTGACGTCGATCACGTCTCCGAGCAGTCCCATCTCGGCATCGGAACACATGACGGCCAGTTCGCCCTTGCCGACGATCACGTCCAGCTTTGGCGAGCGGTCGTTGCCAGTAAAGACTGCTGCGCGCTCGATGATCTCGATGAATGCTGATTTCTGGACTGAGATCTTATTGGGCCACTCGTGACGATCAAAGGTGGCCTTGACTCCGGGTGGGTAGTCCCGGTCATAGATGCTCGTCCTGATCTGCGTTGACGGGTCAGGCATCATCAAGAAGTTGCCGTTGTCGATCCCGACTGCCACGTCACGCAGCCCAGTCATGAGCGGCTTCAGAACGCCAGCCGGAATGGTGATCGGCTTGTAGATCGGCTCGGCCTCGCACGGAACCTTGACCAGCCTGATGCGGTCAGTTGCGATGATGTGCTCGCCGTCGAGGTGGATGCCAGCGAAGATAACCTCATGGTCCTCCATCGCAGCCCACTCGACCTGCTTGATCCGCTGCCCGAGGTCTGGAACGACCTCAAGCTTCTCGGGATCGAACGCATCCCAGTCGGGGTAGTAGGTGGTGTCGATGAGGCGGAACTTGGCTGTGGTCCTGCCGGACTTCATGTTGACCGTGTTCTCATTCTTCTCCATCGTCACGGTCTTGCCAGACCCGATAGGAAGCTTCCCCATGACTCCAGCAAGGAGCTGGGCATTGAGGCGCCACGTGCCCTCGCCCCGTACCTCCACCGCATCGACTACCTGCAGATAGTAGAGATGGAGATTCGTAGCCTTAATCGTCACGACTCCCTCGTCGGGATCGAGAGTCATGAGGATGCCGCTCGCCTTGTCGAAAGCTTCCCCTCGGGTGGGCGCAATCCTTGCGGCCTTGGCAATCGCGTCTGCGATTGTCGCGTTTTCGAAGGTTACCCTCACTTCTCCTCCAGCTTCATGAAGAACACATCCTCTTGTCTCCAGACTGTGAGCGTGTCAGTGTCTACGCTTTTCAGCTCTGAGGCATGAATAGCAACCGACCCGCCGAACTGTCTGAGCATCGCAGCGATCACCAGCCTCTGGTCTTTCATCGTCTGCACTCGCTCCTGCGAGCGAATGCCGGTGATGGCAGAGTCTAAAAACTTGGCTCCCTCGAGAAGAAGGAATCCAGCTTCATAGCCGTCGAAACTGTAGAACCCCTGTCCGGTCCTCGTTATCGGCATACTGCCGTAACTGCGTCCAGATACCAGAATGCGATCACAGTGCGCAATCTCGACTGGCGTAGCTCCAACGGTATGACCCGCTACTACGGAGATCCTCCCCGAGGAGAGGTCCATAAAGGGGGCATTAGCAAACATGCTTACTCTCCCACTACAAGGAACTCATTGAGGTATGTCTGGAACTCCCTGATGCAGGCTCGGCAGTCGTCTAGGACTCGGTGCGTGGCGTCGGCCTTGGTTCCGATGATCGGACGAAGGTTCTCGAACAGCTCTGGATTGTTCCGCTTGCAGACTTCCTTGAAGGAAGAGATATCGATGTTCCGATATCCAAGGTATTTATTGAGGAACGGGAAGTGAGCGATCGTGAAGGGGCGATCAAGACTCCCGATAGAGTTGCCCATCATTCCGATTCCATCAAAGTCGTCGCCCTCGCCACGTGACTGTCCCTTGACTCCCCAGTCCTTCAGAAAGGCGACGGCGCGCTGGTCAACCTGATTGCGCGAGAGGCCGCTGCGCTCAATGTCACGCCAAAGGCCGTTCTTGTAGTGCATGTTGTTGACGAACTCGTTACGCCTGCCTCGCACGAGGCCAGACTGAAACGAAGGCGACGTTTCGTAGATCGTCCACGACGCGGATGCGACCTCTGTTCCCCAAGCGTCCGTAAGGACGATCCCCAGCTCCAGCGGCACGTCCTTGGCGGCTTCCAATCCAGTCGTCTCGAGGTCGATAACTGCGTAAGTGATCGGACCTGCTTCTGCGTCAATCATTCTGTGACTCCATTCCATATCGTCTGGTCGCTAAGTCTGAAACTGAACTACGCTTGATGCGCCAGTAATGGCCCTTGCCAATCTTGACGCCCTTCAGGTCGCCGGCCTTAAGCCACTCCCTGACTGTAGCCGAGGTTACGTCGAATAGTTCGGCTACTTCTCTCACCTTCATAAAGGAATCCACATTCGACTGTTCGTTCGTATCAGCCATCTGTCTGTCATCTCCTGTTCTCTGACGTCGAGCCGTGCGGACATTTGGAAGATGTAAAGCATCTGATTGTGATGGTAACCACAGAGCTGAATACCTCGCCGATGCGTACCTTGTCCCGGCCTCCACTCCACGTACAGGTCCCAAATGTATGTGCCTCTGAATCCCCGCTCCACATGAGCAAGCTGGGGCCAGACGGCAACAACGTCCTTCTTGAGAATTACGGAAGAGATGTAACACTCAGGATACTTGCATTCAGTTGCATTAAACTCATGAGCCATTCTCTTCCTCCATTAGCGCCTGAATCAGCCTACGCTTGTAGTCCGACTCGTCGACGATGCTACCGAAGAGCTTCTTCTTCGTTCGCAGAATCTGCTCGACTCGATTCTCGATAGTCGAGCGGCAGATGTATTCGTGAATCTGCACAGGCTGAGTCGTATCTGCACCGATTCTGTGCATACGGTCGATAGCCTGCTGGTTCAGACCGGGAACGAACAACTTGTCGATGAAGAATCCGTGACGGGAAGCGGTCATATTGAGGCCGACGCCTGCTACGATTGGGTTACAGACCAAGACTGCAGGCCCCGCGTGGTTTGCCCATTCCTTGACAACTCCTTGACGCATATGGGTGGGTACGTCTCCATGCAACTCCCACTGGTCGATGTGCGAAGCCATCTTGTCCATGCGCTGAGCGAACGCCTCCATTACGTCTCGGAACTGGCTGAATACAACCAGCTTCGGAGCCTCGTTGCCGACATACGGCGTCAAGACTTCGATAGCATCCTCGCAGACGAGGTCCAGCTTCGACGACACATCCTTTCCCGTGAACGGGAGGGTAGTGCCACAGATCTGCTTGAGACGGAGGAACTTCGTCAGGGCATTCTCTACAACCTGTGGATCGTCGATGCCCTGAATCTCGATCCGCATATTCTCGATGAGTTCGTCGTAAATCTTACGCTGCTCGGGAGCGAGGTCGACCTTGCGCTGAACGATCTGAACCTCGGGGAGGTCGAGAACATCAGCCTTCATACGCCGGATCATCACGGACTGAAGGCGCTCCGTGAGCTCCTTCTCGTTCTTGACGCCGGTGATCTGCTTGTTCTTGTAGCCGCCGAATACGCAGTACCTCTGAATGAAGCCCCAGTACTTCGGGTATCCGTCAGGATCAATGCGATGAAGGAGCGGCCAGAGCTCGTTGACCTGATTAAGCAGCGGTGTTCCGGTCAGAAGGAAGTGACGGTTACCGCGCAGCTTAAGACACGCCTTCGTTCGCTTGCTCTTGTAGTTCTTCATGTAGTGAGCTTCGTCGTAGACGACGATATCGAAGCCCAAGGCATTGAGCGCGCCAAGGTGAGGATCCACCTGTTCGTAGTTGACAATGAGGATCTTTGGACCCTCCATCGCCTCGTACTGTTCGAGCTGACGTTCCCGCTCGACGGGGCCGAGCTTCTTGATCCTGTCCGGGTGGCCGCCTACTCCATGCTCAAGCTCCTGGCCGAGAACGATATATCTGAACGTCGTGAACTTCTCGATCTCGTCCGACCAGTTTCCCTTCAGGGAAACCGGAGCCACAATCAGAACCTTCGAAGCCCAGCCCCGCTTCACGTCGATGGCAGCCACGGTGAGGGCCTGCAGGGACTTGCCCAGGCCCATGTCGTCAGCCAGCAGGAAGTTTCTCATGCGGGCCAACTTGCGGATACCCTCGATCTGGTGAGGGTAATACTCCACCGTGTCGTACAGGTAAGGAAGGAGGGACTTGCGCTGACCGTTTACCAGTTCACTCATCCTACCCCTTCTTTCTGTTCGGCCTTGGTGAGAGCAGCCTCTCCTTCAGGCGTGATCCAATACCGGGCCTTAAGAACGTGACCCCAGTAATCGTCCTCAAGATTCACCTTTTCATGAAGGTTTCGATACTCTCGAACTTCGGCAACAAGTGCTCGCAGGACATAATTACCAACCCCGAGTGAGTGAGGCTTCTTCTTTGCGGTAGCCCACCTTTCCAGCTCATCGAGCATCTCAGGTGTCACGCGACCCTCGGTAGTTTGCCTCATTTCACACCTCCTCAGAGCGGATTTACTGTGTCTGTTGCTCGGTCATAGACGAAGTCGACCAGCTCCAATTCGCCTCGCTCGTTTTTGCGCTGAAGGTATGTCGCACCGAGCTCTGCGTGTTTGGTGAACTCGTCAAGAGCCTGATCGAGGCACAGAGGAGTCTGTGTAGTCCAGACGGCACGAAGCCGGGCATCAAGATAGACGTACGTCGTAGGAGTCCACCTACGATCTGAACGTGGGTCCAGTTGATTGGCACCACCAAACTCCCAGTCATCAGGGTACTCGTGACTATGATGCGGCTCGTAAGCGCATTCTATCACTATGGTCATACTATGCGACCTCCGTTTGCGTCTCGATGACACTGGATGCACCGAGCCACATTATTGAGAATCAGTACTGCTGGCAGGAAGCACCCGTCTTCCGCGCACAGTTCTGTGGCTTTTACTACCTGATTTTCGGCAGTCTCTACTGTCCTGCATGATTCCATTGTAGACCTCCCACTAGGTCCTCTTTGGTCCGCCCTGTCCTACAGATCGTCAAACAGAAGCGGCTGGTCAGGCGCCTGCCCAGCGATCAGCGCTTGGATACAGGACTTGTGAGCAAGCTGGCCGGTCTGCTCCCGCAGCACTGGGCCGTCCAGCTTTGGGCCGGTGACCCAACTCTTCACCTCGTGGTAGATCGTCGTGTCGTCGGCATCGAGTGGCTCTGGACAGAACGCACACCGAGACATGTCAACCTCCGAGCGGTCGACCATTGCCATCGACAAGGCCGGTAGGATTCTTGACGACAGTCAAGTTGGCCCGCTGAACCTTCTTCTGGTGCTCGCGGAACTGCTGCCAGTAGTTCGTCAGCGCCTCCTCGACCTTGCGGTGAAAGGCAAGCTCGAAGTCAAGCATCTGATCTTCGGTGATGATGCCCCAGTCGACGAGAAACCTGTAGAACAGTTCTCGCCGCATATCACTGGTGTCGATCGGAACCTGACCGCCAGCGGCCTCGCAAAGTTCTTCGTATGAGCGCTGGTTGCCCGCCTCAAGGTCTTCGACGAGCCTCTTCTTGTGCTTGATATCGTTGTTCATCCCCACTGCTCCTTCTGTACGCAGCCGCTGCAGCCAGACTTGTCTGGCGAGCGCAACATGCGATCCTTGAGATTTATGTACCACATGCCACAGTTCTTGCACATGACTCGATCGGAGCCGTCGTCGTCCTGCTCCATGTTGTATTCGTCCATAAGCCCCTGATACACTGAACTGTCCTTGGGCGGGAAGGCTGCCTCGGACTCCGCAGCCATGTTAGCGAGCTCTTCGTCATGCTTGCGGGCACAAGACATACACTGGCCGTACTTCATGTCCAGAATGTTCGCAGCAACGCCGACGTAATAGAAGGCCGCTTCAGTGTGATCAGATGCCATCTTGATGAGCGGGATCAGCTTCTTGAGCTGGCTCTCGTCGAGCGAGAGGATGAACTGGCGCATCTCGTGCGCCGCCGCCATGCCCTCCATCTCGTGACGCTCAAGCTCCTCCTTGGAGGGTCCTGCGAAAAAGCTGAAGAAGCTCTGGTGGCTGTGCTCGTTCTCTTCAGACATTAGTTCGTCCTTTCCAAGACGAAGGGCCTCTCGATGGGGGTGCAATCGAGAGGCCCTTCGCCTGTTGGGGGGGGATGGGTCAGAAGGGAAGGTCGTCGTCGTCGTCCGCAGCCGCAGCAGGCGCAGCGGGAGCAGTCGGGGTGGGCTCGGGAGCGACAGGCTCCTCCACCACAACCGTCTCTTCACGGGCTGCAGGCTCTGAGGCAGGAGGAGGTGAAGCCACGTTGGCGGCAGGCGCCGAAGGCGTGTCGTCGCCCTCGTCCTCCTCTCGGCTACTGGGGTCAGCCACGAGGAAGTCGCGCATCGTCCGGTAGTTGACCGCGTACTCGCGCCAGTGGGGCTCTTCCGAGTCTCCGATGCGCTTGAAGTTCGGCACCGAGTAGTCAGTTGAGCCGCGACGCATCATGTCGAGGCCGATCTCGGTGATCGCCGTGTACGCAGGCTGACGAGAGCGAGCGAACGAAGTCAGGTACGACTTCAGCGGCTTCAGGCCGGTCTTCTGGAACGTGATCAGAGCCGGAACCCAGTCGCCCGAGTCACGCGGGTCGTACAGCAGGGGCAGCGTGAACTGCTCGGTGCAGTACGGCCTCTTGCCGTCGGGGTGGGACTTCCACTCCTTGAGCTGGCAGCCAGAGCACGGCAGGCGAATGAGGCCATCCTCGCCGGGAGGGTAGTCATTCGGATCGAAGCCAGACTTCTCCCACGGAAAGGTCTTCTCCTTGGGCTGGTTCTCGTTCATGTTCGGGAAACCAGTCGTGTGGTTGGCAGACCGGCACATGGGCCAGTCGTCGTCGTCCACGTCGGGGTGCCAGAGAACTCGCTGCTTCACAAGTCCGAGAATGATGACGTTGAGCTTGGAGAACTGCTCATTGGAGAGGCTGTCCCTGAACTGCCCCTCCTTGTGAACGATGGAGAGTCGCGGAATGACCGCGTCCTCCATGCTGAAGTCTTCAAGCCCGGTTTCGAGCTCGTAATCACCGACGTTCTGAATGGTCATTCTGTCTCCTGAGTATTTTTCGACTGTTCGGCCTGGGTCTTAACCACCGCAAGGTAGTTAAGATAGCCACCCAGTTCCTCCATCCGAGAGCAACTGACTTTGATACGCAAACGAGCCATTTCAGCGTCCAACTCCAGACCCTGAATCTCGCTGCGAACCTTGAAAAGCTCGACCCTCAATTCGCGGAGAGCCTGATCGGTACGCTCCCAGCCCTTGAACTCGGACTTGAAGCGCGTGTCAGACATGTTCGGATGTATTCCGCGCATCTCGCTAATCAGCTCGACCTCTCGGTCGGCGTAATCTTCTTCGAGCTTTCGTCGACGATCCTGGGCCTTGTCAAGATCAGCCAACGTTGCATCCAGAGACTCAAGCTGCTCTGTGGCAACTTGATAGTCTCGATGTACGCCAAGCTCTTGCTCGGCGTAGGCGAGAGCCTTTGCGCTCATGCGAAGACTCGGGGGAATCGGCGAGCATTACCTCGCTGGATATTCACTCGCAAGGTCACAACCTCCATGTGATTGACGTTAATGCAAGTCGTCCGACACACCACTCGATGATCTAGAGTCATAAAGTCAGGAATCTCTCCCCGCTCTAATGTCCACGCGAGACGGTGCGCCTTGGCAACGAGGCCATGCGAGCAGATCGTACGATAACCGGCCTTGAAGCCACGAAACAACATGCAGTCATTGTCTGTCAGCACGTAATCTTGAAGCTTGGCACGGATCTCTTCGGCAAACAGCCCACCTAGGACTGCTAACTCCAAAGCATTCGTCGTCACCACTCTATGCTATGACTACCGCGCTCTACCGGCAACTAGCCGGTGCCTATCGGCGCTTTCTTTTGGCCTTAGAGACATAGAACGGCTCTTCTTGTCGAACCTTCTTGGGCTTGCCGTCGTTACGCAGATCTGTACGAACTTCAGGCTTGGACAATCGAGCAGGGTAAGTAAAATATGCTCTAGTCTGGCGTTCGATATCACGAAGCAATCTCTCTTGCTTGAGTTGCGCTTTTTCTCCCGCCTGCCCCAGTTTCAAGAGTTCAGTGCGCAGGTCGTCGAAGGCAATCTTTCCAGCACGACGAGGCCAGTATAGACTCATCTGGTTAATCATAGACTGCAGACTATCGTCACCGTATTCGACATCAGGCTCACGCTCTAGATGAAACTGCTCTGCTACAATCCGAATCCCCGGTCGTAGAACTTGATTCCTTTGAGTCGTAGATAGCGGAGCAGTTCCGTTTCGGTTACTCTCCATTCTGGCGCCTCTCCTTCTGGAGCGATGTTCGTAGCCCTCAGCTTGTGCCTCGGACGCAGTCCAGGCTCTCGCATCTCGTAAAACAAGAGCTTTGTGCGGACGTACTTCTCGGTCATACTAAGAAGCGTTGCAAGCTGATCTGGAGTATAGAGGAAGATTCGCGGCGGAAGGCCGATCCTCTCGCGCTCAGGCTTGTTTGCCATTATATCAGTCCTTGGCGTCTATGCAGAGTCACTTGCCTCTCCTAACTGGACGCGGGATGCCTCGACGCTGCTCGCCAGCTGCCATCTTCTTGGCCCGCTTAGCACGCGCCTTGATAACGTCAAGCGTCGCCGCCGAGGGATTGTCGACACGGAACTTGACAAATCGACTCGGCTTCTTTGCCTGGTCTGCGAACTCCAGCCGCTCCCATCTGTCCCACACAGCGTTGATTGCGCCGGTCGAAGGCGGCTCGATCTTGTAGCGTCGACCGATCTCTTCCGAGACGTTCTTCGGCGTGCAGTCGCTCCAGTCGAAGACGTTGTTGGCGAAATCAATGCACACCAGCAAGACGTCGTACTCAAGCTGGCCTCGTGCGCGGCGTCCGGTGGGTGTGGGCGCGAACGCGTGCCCAGCAACCGGCGCTGGCGTGTCCGTGGCGCTATCTACGCTGCCCGCTCCCGGTCCCTCGTCACTAGCGGGCGGGATTGTGCCCCCGGCATTAGAGAGGGGCGCATAAACGCTCACATAATTGGGGAGGCTATCGAGCATCTGCTCGGTTTTCAGGCTTTGTTCAGCCAGATGGGCCGAGTACTCTGGACTATACTCAGCCGGTTCGCGCTCCATGCCAGCCATCTCGTACATCTGGTCGATTTGGTAGTGGCACATACAGGGGCACGAGTCCCAAAACAAACAGGTCGGACGAGGGCGACCGTCAGCCGTAAAAAGCTTGTCGCCCTCGTGAGACTGTGCCTGCAGTGGCTGGTACGGGTTGCAGAACCCAGTCGGATGCTTCATCCGATCCTTGAGCCACTCCTTCGGAGGCGAACCCTTGTATCGTGAGTGATAGTAATTCTTGACTTCAGGCTGCTTACTCATCGCGGAACCACCTCTCGAAAGCTTCAATTCGTGCAGGGTGTGGATTTCGGCACTCAACTATCTCGCCGGTCTTTATGAGATTGCGAGACAGTTTGATGCACTTCTCGTCTACGTCTCGCTCGCAACGAGGGCACGCGACTCGTAGCACCTGATTCCACAACTCCTCGTTCTCCTTCTCGCGAGCGGCGGCATAAGGAGTATAAGATTCGCCCTTGGCCTCGGCTAGACGGTGTTGATAGTCTTGCCACTCGATGATGCGATCTGGGTCGCAGGCATGGATACGATAGCCGTGCTCTTGCTGTGCAACTCGTTCCTCGCCCTTGCCGCTCAAGAAGTAGACTTCGCCAATGTATTCAAGAGGAGGCAGGAAGCGCTCAGGGTCGTCAGGCCTGCGCGCCCACGTAATATCAGCGCCGCATTCTTTATGTACGCTCGCCATCGGACTTCCCCTCTCTTGTGTCGAACGTGATATAGTCGTCAGTGTTGATTGCGATTCGCAGACTCGGATCGCCCTTGTCGATCTCATCGAGGATATCGTCGGGGCTATCTGACTGGGCGATCACGGTCCAGACCTTTTCGTCTGGATCGGCAGCAAGGAGTAGGTATGCCATCAGAAGATTACTGCCTCTCGCATCTCGGCGCGGTGGACGCCTGTGTAGATCTGTGTGGTTTCGACGCTGGAGTGACCCAGCAACTCCTGAGCAAGACGAATGTTGCCGGTCTTGTCAAGGATGGCGGTGGCGAAGGTTGCCCGAAGATCCTGACTGCTAACAGGCCGAGGAATCCTAGCTCGAGCGCCGAGGTTACGAATGATCTGACGGGCGAACCTGTCCTGATAGGAGATAAGCCGCTTATCCGGCTTCTGGTGGGCGAGCACCCACGCCGCCTGGATGCTCGCCCACGCCTCGTCTGAGAGTGGAACTACGCGTGTCTTGTCGCCCTTTCCGCGGATCGTGACTTCGCGGGCGTGTACGTCGAAGCAGTCCGTGGTCATGGACAGCGACTCCGAGATACGGCATCCGACAAACCCGCCGAGGGCGACGAGCGCCTCCTGCTCAAAGTTCTTCGCATGTTCGATCATCCGACGGACATCGTCTGGCCCTGCAGGCAGCGGGTGCGGGATTGTCTTGCCGGGAGTCGGAGCGATGTAGTCGGCCAACACCTTACCCCAGCCAGCCCACGCCGCGAAGTTACGCAAGCTCGTCAGACGGCGTGCCGTCGTCTTGGGGCTCACTTTCAGCCGGTACATGTTCAGCCAGCTCTGGGCCAGCTCCTCGTACTCCTCCTGCTCCACGTCCCCCGTCGCCTTCAGGAACTCCGTCAGGTCGCTCTTGTACGCTTTCGCCGTGTTCTCCGACCGGCCTCTTGCGATACACCACTGTCGGTAGAGGTCGATAGTTTCGGCTGTGAGAGTCGTCACCACTGTCCCAGGCATCTTGTGCTTCCTTGTCTCGTCGCATTACGACGGGTCTTGCCCATTCGAAGGCAGTCTTGAACATTTCCTCTAGAGCATCGAGCTCTTCGATTGTAAGATTGGTAAGGGACAGCTTGAGATCTGGCACCCTACCGGGCTTCGGGTGAAACAGAACTACGTCTGTTCCGTGGCCTTCATCCTTTCCCACGAGGATAAGAAACTTTCCGAGCTCGCACTGAATCCACGCATATCTATCCTCGCTCAGTTGGTAGTTCTGCCCGTATTTGTGCTTGCGTTCTCCGGGCTTGTAAGTCTTTGGCATCAGAGGTTTCCTAGTCCTTCTAGAGGATCGCTTCCACACGTCAACTCAAGGCATGGCGTGCAAGCTCTCTCCATGACGATGTTCCACAGGCACTTCAGTTTCCACTGAAGGTCAGCTTGAGACTTCTGGCTAACTATGAGAGAATGCTTCATGCTGTGGACCGAGCCACCAGCAGGGCAAGGTGTAACAATCGGAGTATTGGGCGAGAAGAGCTCAATCTCACTCAGCTTGGAACGCAGGTAGTCGAGCACTACAGAGCGAATGCTCGCCATACCCTCACCGGGATTCCAGAATCCCAACTCGATAGAGTAGGGGCGGCCAACATCGGGCGTATACTCAAGACTCATCGCTGCAGAGCCATGAGCGAATCCTTTCTGGATATACACCTCTACCCAAACTTCAGCAGTCGGAAAGATCGGAACCTGAATCCGCATATCTGGATGGAGTAGCGGCGCATCCGCACCAGTCTCGATTATGGACTTGAGATGCTCACACCAGTCTAGATGAACCCCGTTGTGGTTATGTCTTAAGATGCCGCTAGGCTCCAGTGTAAAGTCAGTTGTCGTATTCACAGAAGCTCCCTAGCGTCTTCAGGATTCTGCCCCATCTTCTTCATCTGTCGCTGCAGCCACCGGAAGTCGTAGCGAATACGCCACATACGATAACTGTTTTTTCGCTGCAGGCGAGCGAGAATCTCCTCACGGGTCAGCGGACTGGTTCGGTTGTCCGCCGCCTTGTAGAAAGACGCAATATCGTCCCCGCTCAAGCGCCGTGGCTTCGGGGGGTGTGGATTCCTTCTCATCGGTGCCTCTTTCTCCACGACGCGATCCTCTTGTCCAGCTCTGGCGGGTAACTGACTTTGAGAATCGCGTCGACTTCATGACGAGATTCGTCGGCTAGGTGCGGCCGGAGGACTCGTAGTGCAGACTCTAACGACAAGTCTCTCTCGACCGAATGGGACTTGGACCTGAACTTCCGTTTCTCCGGTTCGGGGATTTCTCCGAATATGTCCTCCGTGCCGCTGTCTGATTCGACAGAACTTGAGGTAGTTTTGGACTCGATCGTAGGCTTCGGTTCCGGGGATGAGGCTTTCTTCGCAGATACTCTGGACCGCTTCTTCGTCGGTTGTCCATCGCACTCGCACGGGTTGCCACCACAGAACATGCAAGGGGCGTTCATCTTGCGTGCCATCAGAATCGTCCTCCCTGAGTGTCGATTCTATCATACCTTGGCTCATACTTCAAGACCCAAGCGCTTGTTCGATGGTCGCCAACGAGACGTCAAACATCGAAGCAACGTCTTCCTTGGTGAACATTCCAGACCCAACAGCTTCCTTGATCCCTTCGGCCTCCTTGGCGGTCAAGGTCTTGGTGCTGGCATTGTTTACCTTGGGCGCAGCCTTCTTGGGCGCAGCCTTCTTGGATGAGCCAATCGGCGTCCTTGGTGTACCATCTGCGTTAAACATCGGGTCCCAAAGGTGCTCGCCTAAGCCGGGGACTTCGAAGTTCTCATCGCGGTACTTGGCTACCGCACACTTGACGACATGATCGGCGCTCTCCATGAATGGCTGCATCTGGATAGCAAGAACCTCGGCGATGCCTCGTGCTTGGTGCTTCGCCTGTTCTCGCTTGGCAGCCTGAATGGCATTGTCTCCCGGTCCCTCTGGTTCGCG
>Ga0265293_10009919_pt1 | contig 13494 bp, 19 predicted proteins | sample Munlanlewell138R_FD_192505 | JGI IMG/M metagenome (GOLD analysis project Ga0265293, IMG submission 192505) | Leachate microbial communities from a municipal landfill in Southern Ontario, Canada - Leachate well 138R | ecosystem: Engineered > Solid waste > Landfill > Unclassified | place: Canada...
CCGGTAATGTTATATCTTGAGTCAGGGTATGATGATGTGTAATCTCAATTACACTATTAGCAAAAGGTAATAGATTAGCGGTACTAAATACAAAATCAGCAGGTAGGTAATTAATATCACCCATTAAGACTGCAAATTGGTCATTTATATTAGTACGAACTTCTAGTCCTGTTTGGCCAGAAACCCCATCGCCACCTGTTAGTAATTTGTCTGTATGTTTCATTATGGTGTGTCTTTGTAAATTAAATTATCATTGTCGTAAGCATTATCATCCCAGATTCCTGTAGCAAGTATTCCTGGAGTTTCAGGTAATTCATTACTTTCTCTGCTAATCCATTCGTTCAGTTTATCTATAACTTCTGCACTATCAGTTACTGTTCTAATCCAAAGTTTTTTAAGGTTAAAAGCATAATTAGTAGAAGTCACTGGATTTCTACCAATGTGTAAATGAGCCCCATTTGATTCTAAAGCACCAATCAAATCTAAATTGTTTCTTATTACAAATTCAGTATCTACACCGTCACGTTGTACAATAGCATAAACTGTACCTATTGTATCAACGTTATGAGATATAAGATATCTGTCACCTTCAAATCGAGCAAAATCATTTTCAGGTAGTTTTAATGGGACTTTATAAATAGTAGTACCTGTTTTATAACAATGATTACCTAATATTGATTTAACAGATAGTGATTCAAATTCTGCTGTTATCGGAGTGTCAAAAGGTAAAATATAAAAATAACCTATATTGTTTGTAATTTCATGTACTTCTACATAATCACCATTTGTAGAAATACCAACTGCGGCTGTACCAGCAACATAATTAGATCCACTACTAAATCTTGGAAGAACTCTTCCTGATGTTATCACACCACCTTTAAGTTCTATTTTTATTAACCCTAACCCGATAGAGGAAGCTGAAATAGAAACAGTCCCACTAGAAGCATTATATTTAAGTTTACCGTCTTCCATTACTATAGTCCCATCTGGACCCAATCCCCATTTTGTAGGGTCATTAAATTCAGGGTCAGATATAAGTTCTTCACTTAATGCTCCATTAAATCTTGTATCTCTTAGTTCAACAATATTACCACCTAAGTTAGACACACTAACATTATCAGCATAATTAACATCCCACATAGCATACCAATTACCATCGGTTAACTCAAGTGGCTCAAGTGTATTACGTGTTAACGTAACTGTACTATCACTACCTACCGTATTAACTGCTTCAATATGAATTGAGTAATTAGTATATGGTAGTAATCCTGTAATAGTATATGATATTAATACAGGGCTATTACCAGCAGGAATAGCAGCCAATGGTATTTCAGTAGCTCCATTAAATATTGATACTGCTGTAGAATCACCATTAGGATTAACATTAGCCTCAATAGTCATAGCTACATCAGTAATGTCTTTGATAACAAAATCAGTTATTGCCGGTGCTAAAGAGGAAGCTCCTCCACTGCTCTGAGGTAATCCCAACCCCAATCCAAGTCTTAGTGCGCTCATACCTTGTAGAATTCAATGGTGACTACTAAACGATCTAAAATTCCATCCGCATTTTCACCATTAGTATCAAAGGTGTCAATATTATATTCCGTTGCATTCTTTTTTACTAAAAGAATAGTCCCAACATCCTTTATCACTAATGGGGGTTCATTCTGGGGATATGATGTATAACCAGCAGTAGAGGTAAATACTAAATTATAGCTCCCAGAATGTATTCTGGTAAGAGTATAGCCAACATGTAGGCCATTGACCAATACCTTTACTGTAGGATCACTTGTTCCTGTCTGACTTACTTCAAAGCGAAACATGCCACTAGTGCCACCTCCCCCTATCTCTTCAAAGTTCTCGTTTATCTCTTCAAAGTTCTCGTTTATCTTCCGGAACTCCTCATTGAGTTCCCCGCCCTCAATATAAACATTTGTATTCAGATCAAACCTTATTGCTTTCATAGTGTTATATGTTAATTGATTCGTCCACATATGTGAAGACATCTTTCAAAATCGGGTTGCTCTGTGCAGCCTTTGTAATATCTGGTTCACTGAATTCTTTAAATGGATTAGGTGCTCCACCTTCCTCACCAGTCATCTCATCTACTGCTCCGTTACTACCTTCTCCGCCAAACATTGCCATTTGCTTTACTTGTAAGAAAGTTGAGTTCAATATTGTGTCGGTCTTTTCATTGTACTTACGACCCATATATTTTTCAAAAACACTTTCAAAGCTCACAAGCCCCCCACTTACCTTCTTAACATCCAGATCTACTGCTACTTGTTCATCCTCAATATCAATGCCAGTGAATACAAACTCATAATCCTTGTCCAATTCGCTAATTATATACTTCGTAATTGTCTTTTGAAAGAAAATTAATAAAGGCTTTAGTCCTTTATGTTTTGAGTGCTCTAAACGCTCCTTTTGTCCTGACTGACCAAAAATCTGTGCCTGTCTCTGGAACTGATAACCTAGCTCTGATGGGTCAATTGTAAATACGCTACATATCATTATAATAAGAAACTCCATCCACTGTTGGAACTCCATATCTTTATTAGAAGATTGAAGATCAACCCACTCAAGATCAATACCACTGAATACCGGGATCTTATGTGAGTTCCCAACTCCAGCTATCATCTGTCTCCAGGTCTGTCGGAAGTCATTCACGATATCCATGTTGGCTCCGTCAGTCTTGAGGTTAATAAACCCTTTAGGATTACTTCCTTGTTTAAAGAAGTTACCGTTATACTGCATCCCCCACAATGCCCATGTGATGATATCCAGCAGCACCTCTATTTCAGATGTCCCATAACCATTCTTGTTAATATCTGTGGTCTTGTTACGCTGCTCATACATCAACTCCCAGGGATAATAAACGATCTTCTCTTTGGTTAATGGGTTAGTCATTATATTACCCTGGAACACCTGTGCATAACGTGGCAGGTAACCAAACATCTCTTGATATTGCTCTTTGGCTTGCTCGTGGAAACGTGGGTCAATGGTCTCCAATACCCTGATTGTGGAAGCATCTACAGCCTGATACCCGATAAGATCAAACTTCCTGTTACGTTGGCATTCACCGCCTGTCTGGTCATATGACAAACTGTCACGCATAAACTTACGTGCAAAATCTGAAAAACTATCTATCTGATCCCACTTGTTCTTTAATCCTCCATTCTCCAAAAAGTTCACCATAAACTCCACCTTACGCTTCTCATCATCAGACATCTTCTTGGTCTGAGACTTGTCCTCAAACAAAGACTTCTTCTTACGTATAGTGTAACCCTCTTTACTTTCATCATCTGTAAATACAAGGAAATTCTGAATCTGGAATATACGGGTATTGAGTACTGAGCCTATAATAGGTGTATCTGATACTTTCTTTAGAATCTCAAAGGCTACCCGTTTACGCTGTTGTTTATAGCCACCATACTGGTGATATGTATCATAAGGGTCAAATAAGAATGCTTTGACGTCTTTCTTTTGTTTTAACTTATTTTCTTGTAGGTAATTAACAGCTTTGTATATATCATTAGCATCCTTTGATTGAAGCTGTGACTCCAGTGCAAGATTCTTCTCAATTGCTAATAAGGCAATCTGTTCATCATACTTTTTAATATCGCTATTCATCTGGAGTTTATTAAGTATAATGGCTACCAATCACTTCATATCGAAATAACTGGTAGCCGTAAATTGTAGATATCAGTATACAGAGGCTTATTCTTCAGCAATAGTTACAGTAAGCTCATATGTCTTATTTACACTTTTATCGTAACTAACTACAGTTAATTCTACCGCTGCAGTCATATCAACCTCAGTCTCCCCTGATATTACAGGATCTTCTAATGTATCCTCTACGGTTGCACCATTAGTGGTTGTGAATATTGGGATCAACGTTTCCGGATCAGTGCCGAATGGAACAGTGGCTGCAATTGTAAATGCTGCGTGATTAATAGTTGCCGCTACAGTTAACTTATTTCCATCTGTTATAGAGAATGTCAGGAAATTAGCCAACTTGGTGTTGATATTCAACTCCAGTTCAGCATCCTCATAAACCCGTAGATTCATGTTCAAAGTAGCTGCCTTGGCTTTCATCTGAGCCAAGGTCAACTCTACGTACTCATCCCAGAGTCCTGCTGCTTGCCCTTCAGCGCACAAACCTGGCACCCAGTTACCTGAGCCAACAAGGCTCTTGATCTCATATATGCTTACGTTCTGACTCAGACCAATAAGGTTAGTCAAGTAAGATACTTTGTAACTCTCATCAATAGGCGAGAATACTAATTGTTTCATAGTTGTAATATTTGTAATGTAATTGGTCGAAATTATGATGTCAAATCTGACTCATTAAAGTATGGCTTGAATGATATACTTGATACAGAACTACCAGATATGACTTTGCTCGGTTGCTCTACTTTTGTGATTTCAAAACCAAGTTTAGATACTGCGTCCACTATGGTAGATAACCTTCCACTACTGATGCCAGTAAAGTCAACATAACCTTGTCTGTAATCAGAAAATGAATATCCAATTGAAGATATGGTAAACCCTTTAATTGCAGTAGATGTTTCTACTGACCTACTAACTTCTAATTGTTTGAAGGCACTTTTAAGTATATCGTGCCCATATAGAGTTCTTTGTTGATTTCTCTGAGCTAACTCAATTTTTCTGTGGGCTTCATCTATCAGTTTCTTTCTGAAGTGATCCACACTCTGGGGAGTCTTAGATTTATCAGTACTTGAAGTAGGTTTAATCTTAACTTTATCTAATCTTTTCTTCCAAAAATTCTCTTCCTTTAGGAACTTCTCAAATTTTTCTTTAGCCTTAGGGATAAATTTTTGTTTAATACCCACACTCTCGTCCTCTGCCTTCTTGGTTTCTGAGATAGGCTCCTTTTTATACCCTATCTTTATAAGCTTATCAACATATTCTTCGGCTTGTTTTATAGCTGATTCTTTAGTTTTATGGTAGGTTAAATCAGAAGAGTGGACTGGAGATTTATCATCTTTATAGATATCGTGTATTACTGGTATAAATTCATCACCTACTTCCTTAATAGTGATCTCACGAATATCACTACCACTATTTAAAGTAACTTTAAAACCTTCTTCTTTCTTACCAGTATCAACTGATTTCTTCTCACCAATAGTTCTATCATGATATTGTTTACTTGACGGATCATCTCCAAATCTATCAGGATCCTCAGTTTTACCAACAATTACAGGCTTTCTGCCTATTATTTCCTTATACTCTGAGTTAAATTCACTGTTAGAAACAGTAATATCACCATCTTTATGAGATAAAGTCAAAGAATTATCAGATAATTTGGATACATCATAAATCTTATTCCTAAATTTGACCTTCTCCCCAACTTTAGGAAAGTATTCCGAAGATGACTCTTTCACCTCATGCTTCTCTCCACCCTTGGCTCCTGGTTTTTTAGGCATATCCTTTACTCGCTGCCAATCCTTGTTAGAGTTACCTGTTGAAGTTACTTTCCGGTAAGGGATACCACTGTAGTAACGTATCTCACCAATATTAGCTTTCTTGGCTTTAATGATATCAAAGTCATATGGCATTCCAACTAACCCTAATTTCTGGTTACGGTCAGTATTTAGGTATATGCCATCTTTATCAGTTATGCTCTTTACAATGTCATCAGGATTACCCCAGCGTACCTGTTGATGTCTAATAAATCGTATAGTTTTGCTCAAATCTGGTCCAATTACCTGGATAGGTGTGTAGGAATTCACTTCTACATTAGCAAAATCACCAATTTCTTCCTTGGTGAATTCGGCTGAGGCAATACCTTTTTCAATATCTTTTACAAAACTGGTCAAAGTTTCCTGACCTACTTCTTCAAAACCATACAGTTTCTTCATCTTATCTAATTCAACTCTTGTCAATTGTCTCATGGTGTAGTTTTTTGATTAAAGCGATTAATGAAAATTTAAGGCTATAAAATTATAAAAACTTTCTCAGAAACAAAAATTATTCTGATAAAATAATTTCCACGTCCTTCCAATGATTCAAATAGGAGTCGTGATTTACCAGAAAATCGATCTTTAATTTAAACCGTTTATTCATTACATCTTGTACCTGCCAATACCCATCGTATACTCCTGTTCCGGTTACAAACACCCAATCTCCAAACTTCAAGTGCTCCTTGAGATCCCGTGATATTGCTATCCATCTGTGACCAATAGGGTTGTCTGGGTTGATTCTTGCCATTGAAGCTGTTTCATAGATATCTCCCCAGCATTGGTTTGGGTCTGGATAATAACAGGTTGCCGATACACTAATCCGTTTGGCTTGTTTATATCCGTTAAAAACAGAAAACTTCTGAGTGTGAGGCAATATAACCAAAGCACCCAGAAGTATCGTTAGAATTAGTTTATACATGCCGTAACTATATAAGAAACTGCTTGGCGTAATTGTTCAGTTGCTGGTAGTCCTTTTTACGACCCATTGCTTGCTTTTCTTTGATTATACGACCCAGTTTTGAGATCTTCAACTTAGTTGCTGGATCAATCAAAAATTCAACCGGGAATGATACCATAAACACATTGATCTCGATTCCTTGAAATGTGAACCTGATAGTACCTGGTAGTGGTGGGTAGCCTGGTTTCACAGTAGGAGGAGGAGAGGTTATCTCAAAAGCCTTCAGCATCTCAAGTTGCCCGGCTGTCATAGCTATCTTCCCTACGATAAGGTCGATATTCTTTACATCTCTCCAATTCAGAAATCCCTGCTCAGCAAAGGCAATTGATCCAGTTATAATGCAATCCAGGTTAGTTAATTTCTCAAAACTGAGAATCTTGTCAAAAAGTTTATCTCTGGTGACTACCTCCCTGACTTCTTTTTTGAGCTCCTCATCGATCTCTTCGATAATCTTAAATAAGCTGCCTTTTTCAGATTTACTTAATTCATTAGAAGGGCTCTCATCTTTAAACTCTTCATTACATTTTGTACACATACTCTTGTTGTTTGTTGGTTAATATTTAGGTTCACTACTTTCATTGTCAATCTTACGCTCTGAATCCCTCAAAAACTTGCATAATAGCAACGATATCCCATACCCTACTGCTGCCAGTACAGCTATAACAATCAATGCTGTTTTCATACTTCTTGGAATTTACGTGCCTTAAACTGGATTAGGTGGTTCAGGTTTTTGACATAGTTGTCAATATTTGCTGCCCCCTCAAATACGTTGCAGAATCGTTCGGCGTACTTACCAGCTACTTTGAGCTGATCTAATGTCTCACACTTGTTGATTACATCTACTGCCTTGTGGTAAACTTCGTTGATATTCATATCTTCGTGAACTACCTATATTTTATTGCTTTGTACTTATTCATCATCGGTGCACCACGTTTCACAATCTCTACCGGACTACCTAATCCGGAAAGTGGATTGTATGGCTCATGCAGGATCGCAAGTCTGTGTTCATTTTCCTGAATGATATTGAGGTAGTTGATGGGAGGCATGGTTACTATCCCTCCGTTCTACTTACCTGTAAAATCATTAAACCCCAGCAAGCCAATGCGGCACAAAGTATGCAAGCTGCGATTATTAAGTAGGTCATGGTTTGTGGTTATTACCTTGCGTTTTTGTACTGTTGATATATTGTAGTTGTAGGTAATAAACCTACTCACTTGGTTGCCAATCCGTGAAGCCATTCAATTCTTTTGAAGTCGCTTCACGGCTATTGCTAAAGTCAACCTTCATGTTTTCACCAACCAGCAAAACCCCACTACCATCTTTGTATTTTACAGTAGTGTATCTCTTGCCATTCTTTTCTTCAACTCTTGTTGCTGTTCCCTTTTTGCTTCTTTGTATTGCTTCTTGCCAATTCATATTATTAAAGTTTATTGTTTCAAAGGGGTGTACATATCAACTGTTGTGCTTCATGCTAACACAACCTATAACCAATAAAGGTTTTAGTGGCTAATAATTCAGTTTTTGTTTTTCCTGTTACTTTTTTGAAAGCAGAATCTACGTCATCAACATCCGAGTATAATTTATGCCCATTAAATTCGCCATATACCAATTCGCCACGTTCTTTAAAACGTGCTAAATCATTCATTGCTCTTTCAATGCTATCTCTGGCACCAAATTCAATTTTTCTATAATTCTTTTCCATTGTTTTGATACTTAATTGTTTAAAATTCAATTTAAAAAGCACGAAACCATAACACGCAATATAGCAAATGGCTGTTTTAGTGCGTGTTTCAACGGTATCTATCGCTTTAACGGTAATGCAACTTGATAGGTTCGTAGCCCGTAATCAGCCACTTGCCATATTGCCACCGTTATAAGCCATTTTCAGCTTCGTATCGTTCAATAACCTTTTTAGCATTTAAATAAGCCTTTTCGCTTACAGGTTTCTTTGGTATTTCAATCCGTTCCAAAAACTTAAGGTCAAATTCTCGTACTACAATTATATTATTTCCTTCAACATCCTTCACATTATCATCAAGCTTAATTGCATAGTTTGGGTAGCAATCATTTTCAATTAAATGTTTATTTACATAAGTATATCCACCGCTACAAGTATGATAATAATGCTCATAACCTTCGTTGTCTACAATTACTCCTGTAACTTTCTTAAGTTTTTTCCACTTAACTTCTGGGTTAATTTCAACGGTTATTTCTCTAACCTGCACTTTAGCTCCAATGTTTTTATCCAAAGTTTCTTTCATTCTATTAAGTTTTCTGTAAAACGTTAGACACAATAATTTTACTAACCTAAGTTTTTAACAATCTTTTCTGCCCATCCATTAGCAACTTCATCTATTTTACCTTCAATGCTTTTGCTAATAGCGTCTTGTATCTTATGCCTTAATGTCCAGTCTCCACATGCTCGCCTTACTGTCATTTGAATTTCATCTTTCACCAATTCAGCAATAGTTTCTTCAAAATTGTCCCCTTCAAATATCTCTTTTAACGCTCGCTCAATTCCCGCTTTAATACTATCTTCCAAGTGTTCATTATTCACCTGTACTTGTTGAATCATTTTTTGGGCATTAATATCCAATTCCAATCTAATTTGTGTCATTCGTCCCATAATCGTAAAATTTATTGTGTTTAACAATGTATATAGCAAAATAGGGCATCGTTCCAAGTTGCTATATTAGTGCTTTTAATTTAGTTAATCGTGGTTCGATAGGTTAGCACTTTTAAACCCACCTTGCCATATACCTGAACATTTGTTCAATTTTTAAGTTTTAAAAACAAGGGGGAGTTTCACCCCCTTGCTGGTTATGCGGCCAATCTCATTGACGGCTTAACCATGTTTACTAATTTGCCAGTTATATGGCGATGTACCCTCTCCTCCATCCTCCTACACGCTGTCAAAGCCAAGCAGCCCCATTTAATCAATACAGCAGGGTAGGTTTACGTAGCCATTACTGACCTAATCTAACTACCCCTGGCACTAATGCCTCTGTGGAGCTGACGGGAATCGAACCCGTGTCCAAACGTTTCAGCCAATGTTATCATCAAGAATACATTATCTTCAAAGAACTTAGTTATCTATTTTATATGTATTAATGAACTCCAACTGACCACAAACACTCCTACATGGAGACAAAGTAGCAGCTATAGATAAAGCCATATATTTATGCCAAAATCTCCTGATCGCCTCAACTGAAACCCACTCTGTTGCGCCATAAGGCACTCCATGATCAGGGAGTATAGCCCTTATAGGGTTTGGTTGATTTGAATTAGCAAATCCATGAGAAATAAACATCCCATTAACTTTGAGGTGATAACCTCTTCTGCCGTTTACAATCTTTATCGTTTCCATGATCTACAGTGTTTAATTGGTTTAACGATGTAAAATTAATATAATTAACAATACAAACCAAATTTATTTTAAGTAAATCATTAATTTATAATGATTTTAAATGGGTTAATCGACCACTGAATGTATTTGACACAATGGTCCTTTTCTATTGTATTAAGCACCCAAACAAGAAGCTTACCCATGAGCCGGAGTTCTTTCCTCAGATAATTCTTACCTAATGCACTTGATATTGTTTCACCTTGTTCACCAAATTGGTACCCACCAGGCTTGATTAGAACATTGTTCCAGAGTGTTCTCATGGCTCTGTTACCGTAGACATCAATTGATAATGCCTCATCTCTGAAGTACCCATTGATTGTTTTCAGGAACTTGTACTTCTTCCTGTATACCCACAACACAGTTATTAAATTGATAATGTGTAACGGGATGAACAGTACAATTGCTATTAAAAATAGGATCATAATTAATTGGTTTTTTGGTTATTACTCTATTTGCTTAACCTCTTTTAAAGGTGTGTTCATAATATTGGTTTTGTTGATACTTTATTATACAAATTCTTTAGAGGTTCTATCCTCTTTTCATCTTTACCTCCCTTACGTCCTGCTTTTTGCTTCCTGCCTTCCAATGACCACCCACGCCTTATATACAAGTCTATGCCTGTTTCTATCTCCTCAAACTGATAGTTATTCATGTTTGGCCACAGGTATGGTAAATTACTTGGCTCTCTCCACCCCTCTATACCTGCGTATGTTGGGTCTAATCTCAGTAGGTTTGAACGATGTGAGGCATGATATTGCTCTTCACCTATAAACCATGGAAGATCCCTTTTATCTGGTTTAGGGGCTTCATACAGTACGGCTATTGTTCTAAATCCTCTTTTTACCCACTCCTTCACACATACATCGTGATAATACTGGAATACTTCATAATAATTCTTCCAGGCTTTAAAAGTAGGGACATGATTCCATCTATTAGGGGAAATAAAACTTTTTGACAATACCTGACAATTAGCTCTCTGTCTATTTAAATGTTGTGTGTTTAAACAGGATACTGACTTAGTAAAGTCGGGGTATGGCAGCCATATCATCATAAACCTTATTTTGATGCGTTTAAACGCTGTTTCTCGGCATCAGCCATTATATACCTAATCAGGTCTCTTTTTACTTTATAAACGGCTCTCTCTGCGTTAATAGCCCACTCATATATAACGTCAGGAGTGAATATAGCCCGATTAGTTGTGTGAGTCTTTTTGGTAAAAGGATCATACACCGCATCAGACGTGATCTTAACCCGAGTAGCCGTCCACTCATATGGATTAACAGCAAACAAAATCAGCCCCCGGCGTTTACGCAAACGGCTTTTGAGGGTGTATTCTTTGTTTATCTCAGCTATTAGCTGAGTATCAGGTTTTACTTGTAGTTGTCCGTCAAACTCTTTCATGATTACAAAAATTTATCGAAATAACCTTTATCGATCAAGAAGCAGATTATCATAGTGACTGCCCACAATGATATCACTGCCCACATTATAATCTTAACTACTATTCTGCTCTCGTTTTTCATAGTTCTGAATCAAAGGGTTTGTAATTAGGGTTCTTATGATCCCGGTTGCTTAGGATTACTCCATATATCAGGAGTGCAAACACTATCGGTGTTAACATAATCTATATTTTAGGTGGTTAAGAAATTGAACCCCAAGCGGGAATCGAACCCGCCTGTGTGCGTTCCAAATAGGGTTATTGCTTGTAGATTGTGGCTGTTCTGCCTGTACCTAAATGCATGTAATACGGAAACTTGTTGTCATCAAGTAATACACGAAATATGCTTTCATTGTTCTCCTTCAGCTTGTGTTCATTGTTACCGCTGTTGACTACTTTCTTGATGTACACTTTTGCAGCGTAGATTTTTCTTCCGGCTGTTTTAAATTCTTCACCCAAGTGCTCCTCGATTGCTTTCTTTGTTTCTGCTGAGATTTCAACTTTTGTTTCCATGATCTACAGTTTTTAATTGGTTTAACGGATGTAAAATTAATATAATTATCAAAGCGAAACAAATTTTTAGACCAATTATTTTTAATAAAAGCCATTATTTATATTGATTATAAATAAGGATACACCTAACTTATTCATTATCAGCGTTTCCCTTGTTTTGGGCTTCTTTTATTAAAAGTAATAATTTCTCCCGTTTAGTCTGAATCTTACCCTGCTGGGTGAATGGAATCTCTTCCCACTCAGTTATAGTTTCAATTGCCTGGGGATTGTTCTTTTTGTTATCGTGGTGTAGTTGTATCTCATTCCAATCGTAATTACGGATAAGATCGATGGTGGTAGGTGGCTTGTTGTTAGGGTCTATATTCCCGAAGCCATTGAAGTTCCGGTAGAAGCTGTTAACCAGGCTGCTTAATATATAATGAGGGTTTGTATTTGTTTTGGCTGCTACCAGGTATATAGGGAGTATATGCATAGGTATTGACTTACTTAACTCATGAATTGACTTCTGAGCTTGAAGCGATGCTGTAATATCTATACGCCCATCCACTGTTAGCTTAACCTCTTCACCCTTCAATTCTTTCCGAGCCTGTTCTATCAACGCTCTCAATTCTGCTGATATTGACTTTAGTTCTGCCCTTTGGGCTGCAGACTTGTTTGGTGTATTATAAAGGGCATTGAACATCTTTAGAAACTTGCCATGCAGCATAGCCAATGACTCCATACGACCTGCGTCCATAGCCAGGAAGTGGTCTTTAGTGGTGTTAACAAACTCCAACTTCTTTTTATTGATCGCTGCCTTATTGTTCGCTACGAACTTCACCAACTCCAAGTTAGACACATCATAACCATCCTTCTCCAACCGCTCCTTTACCTCATCATTAGTCATATACCTACCAAACATCTCTATCAACTCCGCTTTCTTCCAGTCAAACATACTTGACCCCTGTGTTTTCAACCAGTTGCGCCACTTAGTACCCAGTCTCAGCTTCTGAGTCTTGAATCCAGTGAACATAGCCATCAGATTATCAATCTGTTTGATATCTTCAGGTGATGCCCCTTTTTCCTTTGCCAGTTGTTGTGCTCTACCTGGTATCCCCCTCATATCTGAGGTCTCTAACTCATTGGTAATCAACGAGGTATACGTATAAAAGCGATCAGGGTGATTAGTTATAAAATCATCCATTTTCAGCCATTCTACGTAAGATTCTTGTATTTCTGGTGGTGCGTGTTGTATTTCAAGGGGCAATTCATACTTACCCTTGTCCCATGTCTGGAGCTTTGTTGAGTTCTTATCTTTAGAGTTATCTTGGGTATCCATGTTAGTCGGTAGTAGGTATGTCTAATATATTTTCATTGCTATTCCATTTCTTTGTTTCTATTACTTGAACAGTTTCTCATATCCGAGGTTCCTTTATATCGTTAAACTTCAGTTTCAATAATTCTACTTCAATGCTCTTCTTGAATTCTTTAAAAGTTAGTGTCTCGTAATCTTTCTCAAAGAATACTTTAATTGATCCCTCCCTTGAATTAGTTGGCATTGTAAAGACATGATAATCATCAGTGGTAAATTCACTTTTAATCCTATTTACTTCTTCTAAAGGAAGCCTAATTGGGAGTTTAATCAAAATTAGAGGCTTTATCTTTCTTTCTTCTGAATTATAATCACCAATTGGTTCCAATACCTCCCAGGATG
>Ga0265293_10009920_pt1 | contig 13492 bp, 11 predicted proteins | sample Munlanlewell138R_FD_192505 | JGI IMG/M metagenome (GOLD analysis project Ga0265293, IMG submission 192505) | Leachate microbial communities from a municipal landfill in Southern Ontario, Canada - Leachate well 138R | ecosystem: Engineered > Solid waste > Landfill > Unclassified | place: Canada...
CGCCACCCGGAAAATCAAATCGGGAATGCTGCAGTACCGGATCGGTGAAGAGCTCAAGGACGAATTCGGCGAACTGGCCTCATCCTTCAACGAAATGGCCGTTTCCCTGCAGGAGCAGTACAACAAGCTCCAGGAAACCGAGCGGCTCGCCGTGGTTGGGGAGCTGGCCGCCGGCCTGGCCCATGAAATCAAAAACCCCCTGGCCGGGATGAAGGTCTCCATCGAAGTGATGGTCCAGGAACTGGCGCTGGAAGGGGAAGACAGGGATATTTTTCTCCAGATCATCCATGAAATCGACCGGATCAACGCCCTGCTCAAAAGCCTGCTCAATTATGCCCGGCCGCCCAGGCCGGAGTTCGTTGCCACCGATGTCCACCGCATCCTCGAGGATACCATCACCGCGGCCCGCTATTCCCTGAAAAGGACGGAAAAGGACGCGGATTACCTGAAAAAGAAAATCGCCTTCATCAAGGATTTCGACCCGGACATGCCGGACATCATCGCCGATCCCGCCCAACTGCAGCAGGTATTTCTCAACCTGATACTGAATTCCGTGGACGCCATCGACAGAGAGGGTACAATAACTATCCGGACCCGGCGACTCCCGGACGATACCGTCAGGATCGCCATGGCCGATAACGGTCCGGGAATTGACCCGGAAGCGTTGGCCAAGATATTCAAACCGTTTTTCACCACCAAACCCCACGGCACCGGCCTGGGGCTGGCTATCTGCAAACGGCTGATCGAACAGCACGAGGGGGGGGCCATCACGGCGGCGAACAACCCGAAGGGGGCAGGGGTGACCTTTACCATCACCCTGCCGATCCAGCCAGGAACGAGGGGAGGAAACAATGAAGCACAGGGGCAGAATCTTTCTACTGGATGACGACAAGCTGATCGTCTCCATGCTTTCCAGGTCGCTGCAGAAAGAGGGGTACGAAACCCAGGTGCACAGCAGCGCCAAGGGGATCGTCCCGAAGATCGCCGAGTGGCAGCCTGACCTGGTCCTGCTCGACATTCACCTCGACGACAACATCAACGGCCTCGATGTCCTCCAGGAGCTCAAGAACGAAAAATTCGGCTCGCCGGTGGTGATGCTGACCGCGGACGACACCGCCGAATCGGCGATCAAGGCCATGAAGTTCGGCGCCGCCGACTATCTGACCAAGCCCTTTAACGTGGACGAGGTGAAGATCGTCATCAACTCCATCCTGGAAAAATCAAAACTGCGCGAGGAGGTTGAATACCTCCGCAAGACCGAGGCATCCTGCGCCGAACAGGAGATGGTGGGCGAATCGCCGGCAACCAAGAGTCTGATGGACAAGGCCGAAAAGCTGGCCGAGGCCGGGGCCAATTCCATTCTCATCACCGGCGAATCGGGGACCGGCAAGGAGGTGCTGGCGCGCTACATCCACAACATGCGGCACTTCAGCCGCCCGGTTGAAAACCCCTATGTCCCGTTTATCACGGTCAACTGCACCGCCCTGCCGGACAACCTGATCGAAAGCGAGCTGTTCGGCCATACCAAGTATTCCTTCACCGACGCCAAGACGGACAAGAAGGGCATGTTCGAACTGGCCAACGGCGGGACCATCCTGCTCGACGAGATCGGCGACATGCGCATCGACCTCCAGAGCAAGCTGCTGCGCGTCCTCGAAGAACGAAAGGTGCGCCGCCTGGGAGGCAAGGTGGACATCCCGCTGGACGTGACCGTCATCGCCACCACCAACAAGGACCTCCATGCCGCGGTGGCGGCCAGGGAGTTCCGTGAGGACCTCTTTTTCCGCCTCAGCACCTTCCACCTGGAAATCCCCCCCCTGCGGGAGAGGAAGGAAGACATCCCCCTGCTGGCCCGCCATTTTATCACCCTGTTTGCGGCCAAGTACTTCAAGAAGAACGTCAAGGCGCTGTCAAAGGACGTGGAAAAAGCCCTGTGCAACTATGACTGGCCGGGCAATGTCCGGGAATTGCGCAATATCCTGGAGCGGTGCGTGGTCCTGGAAAACATGGAAACGCTGGGCTGCGATTACCTGCCGGTGGAAATGACGGGCAGACCCCCCAGGGAACGGCGCAACTCCCACTTCATCGTCCTGCCCGAGACGGGGCTGTCGCTGGAGGAGGTGGAAAAGGACCTGATCCGGCAGGCCATGGAGCTGGCGGACAACAACCAGACCAAGGCGGCAAAGCTCCTGGGCATCACCTACGACACCCTGCGCTACCAGGTAAAGAAATACGATATCCTGTAGCCGCTGCGCGTCGATCTTACCGCAATCTGATCAACGTAGGTTGGGGTGAGTTGGCGAACCCCAACGTAACCATTCGGAATTGTTGGGGTTCACGGGGCTCACCCCAACCACATTCAGCACTCCCCTCATCCGCCCCTCCGGGGCACCTTCTCCCCCAGGAGAAGGGTTTTTTTTAAATCCCCTCTCCAGAGGAGGTAAGCGAACGCAGTGAGACTCCGGGAGGGTGGCCAGCGGCCGGGTGAGGGGCAGCCCAAACCCAACAGCGAAGCTACAAACTTTTTCTGTCATCTGTCTCTGTCATCTGGCTTCTGGTATGCTGCCAACTGCCGCCTGATGACTGCCAACTTCCCCTGCAATTTCGTAGGTTGGGCTGAGCCCGCGAAGCCCAACGTAACCGTTCGGAATTGTTGGGATTCGCGGCATCACCCCAACCTTAATCCCATATCTGCACCGACAAGCCGCCAGGCTTCAAACTCCAAACTGCCAACTGCCGACTGCCAACTGCCAACTTTCCCGGTAGCCCCTTAGGCAAACCGGATTCCCGCCCGGCAGCGATGATCATCTAACAGGTTGCTCCACACCACCACCCCCGACCGTCGTTCCAGGGTTTCGTCAAAGCTGATCACCTGGGTCGGCTTCAGGGGGCACGGGGTTATCAGACCGACCCCGTCCTCGCTGATGTCAACGGTTTCCGCCGGAAAAACCCGGCGCTTCACTTCTCCCCCGTTGATCACGCTCATATAGAAATTGATCCGCCTCGGGAATTCCTTGCGTGTCTCCCGCCGCCTGGTCCGAACGGCAAAAACCTGTTCAAATTTATCGGCGGCCTCCTTGCCCCCGCTTTCCATAAGGGCCCCGGCAATGACCTCCCGGAGCTGCTTGAGGTCGAAGGGCTTGCATAAAAAATTGCAGGCCCCGTTGGTCTTGGCCTTGCGGATGTTTTCGTTCATCACCTCGTCCGGGACGATGTCGCTGGTGGTCATGAGGATAATCTTGATTTTGGGGCAGAAATCCCGGATCACTTCCATCATCTTGAAGCCGCTGTCGTCCGGCAGACGGATGTCGAGCAGGCACACATCGTAGTTGCACGAACTGAGGGCCAGAATCGCCTCGCTGGCTGAGGATGCGGTATCAACGTGGACCAGCTCCTGGCTCAGCGCCTTCTTCAGGCCATAGCACATCAGCCGTTCATCGTCTATCACAAGAATATGCTTTTTCATTCATTCCCTCAGCAGCAAACCTTCATACAATGCAATTGAATTTCATATAATCATACCTGATCTTCATTATTTTTCCATGAAGAAATGTGCCACGTTATGGTAGTAGAACATACTGACGAAAAGGCATAAGAATAATAATTCTCACTAATACCCTGCAAAAACCAAACCTGAATTGCAGGCAAGAGTTCTTAAGTCATATATGACTGGAATCGTTCAAATAAACACGACGAATTTGAAAAAATCAGGGCTCTCGGCACAACCTCGACAGTGGGCATTTGGCTAATTAATCCCTACATTGACATTGCACATTTAATTTGACACTGAAACATTATTTTTTCAGATTACCATTCATCTTCGGCCCAGGAATTGTAAGGGCTCACACCGATTGATTCGGCGCCCTTCTGTGAAATTCGACCGCCCTTCCGTCATTTCGACCGCAGGGAGAAATCTCAGGTCCCCGGCACGGGGATATTTTTTGGTTTTCGGCTGATCCTCCCCCGATTGAGCCTCCTCCCATACCATTGCGCCGCCAAATCCCGCTCCGAAGTCAATTCCGGCTTTTCTCAATCCTTCACAATGGTGAAATACCCAACCCCACTTTGGGGAAATACCCATCATTCGCAGAATGAAACCGGTTCACATACAACGGGTACTAACCAACATCATGAAATAGCACGATAATCTCTTTTTATTATTTTGGGTCCGGATATTGCTTCTGCAAGGCGGGGAATGTTTTCGTTTTAGGCTCTGAAGCCGTCAAAAAAATCGAAACATCAAGAACAAAAGGGGAAAGCGCCAGCGGTTTCAGAAAGTATTGCCCTGACAATGTTCAGAGAGATCACAGCATCTTGATGGGCAACACACGACAGGTGCAAAAAACTTAATTCAGGAGGGGTTCATGAAAGCAAAAAATTATTTTCTGGGAGCGGCAGTGGGCATGTTCGTCATGGCCGCCGGTTCGGCGATGGCCTTCCATGGCGGCGGCGTCGCCCATTGCGACGGGTGCCACTCCATGCACAACTCCCCGGAAAACCCGATCTCCGGCAGTCCGAACGAAGCCCTGATGAAGGGTTCGGATGCCAGTTCCACCTGTCTGAACTGCCATAACGGCTCTGGCGGCTACCACATCAACAGCGCCGACGGCTCCAACCTGAACAGCGGGGGCGACTTCGGCTGGCTCTCCAACGAGTATCAACTGGCGCCCCGCTCCAGCGCCCCGGCCAATTCCTACGCAGGCGACAATGCCGGCCACAACATAATCGCCGTCGACTTCGGCCTGGCCGCGGACGGCACCCTGAGCGCGGCGCCCGGCGGCACATACGACGCCTCACTGCTCGGCTGCACCAGTTGCCACGACGCCCATGGCCAGGTCCTTGACGGCACAGCCGGTGGCTCGCTGCCGGTCGGCGCATCAGGCTCCTATGCCGCCGGGGCCCCTGCCGGCACCATCAAGGGCAACTACCGCCTCCTCGGCGACTCCATGTACGAGGCCGGTCACAACCTCAATGACGGCTATGCCTTTACCTATAACGCACCCGTCGCGCTGGCCAACGGTTCCAACGGCTACCAGGTGCGGTATGGATTCGGCATGTCGGAATGGTGCGCCAACTGCCATACAGACTACCTGGTGACAGACCCCGACTCCATGCTCGGCAAGCATCCGACCTCGGTCCTGCTGAGCAAGGACGGCTATGATACCAATTACAACAGCTACGTGAAAACCGGCGACTTCACCGGCAGCCCGGCCACAGCATGGGATCCGCTGGTCCCCTTTGAACTCGGCACGACCATTCAAGCCCTCCTGAACGTTACCAGCACCAACGGTCCGACCAATGGTATAGAGCGGGTCATGTGCCTCTCCTGCCACCGCGCCCATGCCTCGGCCTTCAACAACATGGGCCGCTGGGACTTTGAGACCGATCAGCTTGCCAAGTCGGCGGTGCTCAACCCGAGCGCCACCGGCGTTCCGGCCAGCGGTGTTGCGTATTACGGCGACGGCATGGCCATCGATGTGGTAGCCAAGTACGGGGAGGCCCAGCGTTCACTGTGCAACAAGTGTCACGTTCAGGACTGATCACTTTCCTGACCTGACAACCAGTCTGAAAACCCACCAAATTGAAAGATGCCGGCGGAACGACATTCCGCCGGCATCTTTTTTATTTGCATACCGCCAATAATTCTCTGTGGTGCGGAGTTAGGCTGAACTCGCGAAGCCCGACACCAAGTTGCGGGAAGTTGTCAAGGTTCCCGAGGCTCACCCCGACCTGCGCGACTGATGGCCTTGAAAACCCTCTCACCCTCCCATGCCATAAGCCGGAATACAGAAGCCGAATGAGCCAACCTTTCAACACCCTTCTCCTTTGGGGAGAAGGTGCCCGGAGGGCGGATGAGGGGAATTCCACCGATACTGAAAGTTGGCAGTCATCAGACGTCAGTCGGCAGCCTGAAGTTGGAAGCCTGACGGCCTGTCGGTTCAAATAAATGATACGAAGCTTGAGGTGAACTCGTGGCCCCCTACACAATCCCTCGGCAATTGTTGGGGTTCGTCAACTCAACCCCAACCTGCATCCTTAAATCTATCATTATGTTATTCATGGGGAATTTTGCATATGCATGTGAAAACAAGGATCCCGTCTCTGCCCGCTCGGCCGATTTCTTCCCCAGGGCCAATGCCCACTATTATATATATATCAGGCAGCGCAGGTTGGGGTGAGCCTGTGAACCCCAACGATTCCAACCTGTTACCTATGGCTTCGCGAACCCAACCCAATCTTCACCTCCTCCCTTTTCATTTTAGCCGGATGATGAAAAGCCCAATCGCGACCTGGTGAAATCCCCAATTTTCAGCAAAAATACCAACGAACAGCTAACCTGATAAAACTACAACCCATTGTTATGAAAAGATAAAATCCGTTTTCATCTCTTATGGCACGGCTATTGCTCATATAAGGCAGAAACAAAAATGGGACGTCAACTTGATGATGATGAGACAATCAAACTTGGAACAGAGAACGGAAGAAAGAGAACTTCCTTCTCACGGCTTGAAAGGAGGTGCGGCGGCAACGATTGGAAAGCATTACCCGAACGATGAACTGGGTGGACGGAAACCGGAAACCGACGGTTTCCTCTCCATAGGCACAATGAAGACAAAGAGAAGGAAGCTCATCACACGATGAGGAAAGAAACACACAATATTTGGGGGAAAAACTCAATGAAAGCGAAACATTTATTCTTAGTAGCAGCAGCAGGCATGTTCACCCTGACCGCCGGTTCGGCCATGGCCTTCCATGGCGGCGGCGTCGCCCATTGCGACGGTTGTCACTCCATGCACAACTCCCCGGAAAACCCGATTTCAGGTAGCCCGAACGAGGCCCTGATGAAAGGTTCTGACGCCAGCTCCACCTGCCTGAACTGCCATACCGGCGCAGGCGGCTACCGCATCAACAGCGCCGACGGCTCCAACCTGAACGGCGGCGGTGACTTCGGCTGGTTGTCGAATGAGTATACAGGTGGCGGTACTCGCGATGGCATGGTAGCCGGTGACAATGCAGGCCATAACATCGTGGCTGTTGACTTCGGCCTGAACCCGGACGGCACCCTGGCAACAGCTCCCGGCGGCACCTATGACGCTAGCCTGCTTGGCTGCACGAGCTGCCACGACGCCCATGGCCAGGTCCTTGACGGTACCGCGGGCGGCTCGCTGCCGGTCGGCGCCTCCGGCTCCTATGCCGCCGACGCCCCTGCCGGCACCATCAAAGGCAACTACCGCCTCCTCGGCGACTCCCTGTACGAGGCCGGCCACAATGCCAATGACGGCTTTGCCTTCACCTATGACGCGCCCATCGCCCTGGCCAGCGGCTCCAACGGCTACAAGGTCCGCTACGGCTCCGGCATGTCCGAGTGGTGCGCCAACTGCCATACCGACTACCTGGTGACCGACCCCGACTCCTCGCTCGGCAAGCACCCGACCTCGGTAACCCTGAGCAAGGACGGCTATGACACCAACTACAACAGCTATGTGGCCACCGGCGACTTCACCGGTGACGTGAGCACCGCTTTTGACCCGCTGGTTCCCATTGAGACCGGCTCCGCCGACCAGGCCACCCTGGTTGCCGCCGGCGTGACCAGCATGGCTGGCGCCGACGCCAACTCGCAGGTCATGTGCCTCTCCTGCCATCGCGCCCATGCCTCGGCCTTCAACAACATGGGTCGCTGGGACTTCGAGACCGATCAACTTTCCAAGTCAGCTATTCTGAAAGCTACGTCAACGGCACCGGCCACAGGCGTGGGCTACTATGGTGACGGTGTTGCCATCGATGTTGTCGCCAAATACGGTACGGCCCAGCGTTCGCTGTGCAACAAGTGCCACGTTCAGGACTGATGCCTGTCAGCTTAGCATAAGCAGAAAGCAACCTGAAAGCACACTGAGTGCAAAAAAGCTGGCGGAACCAACGTTCCGCCAGCTTTTTTTTCTGCCCTATGAATCCTCACTTCCGCCAGGCTGCCATATTCAAGCCGGATTATGCCGAAGCGCACAATAATCTGGGGGTCGCCCTGCATGATCTTGGCCGCCTGGACGAGGCGGCTGCCTCCTACCGCCGGGCTCTTGCATTGAAGCCGGATCATGTACACCTGCACTACAATCTGGGGGTCATCTACAGGGAACAGGGTCGACTGAAGGAGGCTGTCGCCCCCTACCGCCGAGCGCTGACATTAAAGCCTGATTATACTGAGGCGCACAGCAACCTGCTGATGTGTCTGTCTGTAAACTACCTCCCTGGCCTGTCTGTCACAGAATACCTCGATGAAGCCCGTCGCTTCGGGCGAAAAGCTGCGAAAAAGGTCAACAGGAAATTTTCGGAATGGACCTGCGCCGCCGGTCCGGACCGCCTCCGCATCGGCATGGTATCAGGAGATTTGCGGAAGCACCCGGTCGGATACTTCCTGGAAAAACTGCTGGCGGAGTTGACGGGTCGCACCTCTCCCTCCCATAACTTGAACACTACTACCGGCATGATGTCAAAAGGGTTCTTGTCGACTTCCTGCATGTCCCCAAGGAAGGCGGGTTTGAACAAATCAGGGTGCCGGACATACATGAGATGATGCGCACCACCCTTCAGCGGGGATTGGATATCGATGATGTGCTCTACCATGCACCTGTCGCGCCATCATGGTCTCTGACGTCCTGTATGAATATAGCGCAGAGATTGAACGAAGCGGTCAGGATTTTTTCGCCCATTAAACCGGCTTGACCCAGAAATCACTTCTTAAGGAACAGCAACAAGCCGGTTTTGCAAAAATTTACATCAGGACCGGAATTTCGAGATTGATGTCCTAGCGTTCAAAGGCGTGCCTGACCAGTACACACGGACACGTTTCAATCTTCCGCATGACTGACAAAAATTACACGCTCTTCAGTATCTCATCCACAGATCAACACGGCCAATGGACGCAGCTCCGAGAACGCATGGATACACTAACGCACCGGCTTTGTATGACATTTGTTGCAGATCCAGATGGAAAAGGCGACATTTATGTGACAGGCGCCGCAGTATTCGCCCCGCATGATCTGGAACATGGAATACTGGACGGTCCCCTTTTTAGCGCTGGGAAAAATCTCGGGATGGCACAGCTCGCAGCCGTTCCACACGGCGTGCTTGCTGTGCGAGAAGATGACGTCGGACGCCCAGGTCGTAACCTCGATGGAGAAATCCTCCTGAGCCTTCAGCGGGTCCCGGTGAAAGGAAATACCGGGCAGAAAGTCGATCAGTTTGATGATCCCCTCTTCTTCGGCTTTTTCCCAGTCAAGGGAATGTCCGCCGGGCAGTCGGGGAAAATTCCCGGTGAATGTCTCGAACTGGTATTCCCGCTGCCCCTCCGCGCCCCGTGAATGACACCTGGCGCACTGTTTTCTCTCCTCGCCGGTAGCCTTTTCGGCGCACGAAGCGAAGATTGTTTTTTCCTCTATTTCCCGCTTCCCATCGTGACAGGAGCCGCAGTACAACCCCTGCATATTGAAGTCGGCGGTGATCCCGGTCTCTCCCCGCTGCATGGCAAAGCCGATATCGACGTGACAGAGCCGGCAGGTGAATTTGGCCCGGTGCAGCCAGTGGTCAAAAACCACCGGCGCCATGCCCGCCCTGGACGAGGTATTGTTGAGGACGACTTTCCCCAGTTCCTCCGGGTCCGGGATCTTGCCGGCAAAAGATACGGCTGTCAGGAGACAGAAGAGAACGGCAGCAAAAAGTATTTTCGCCATCACCGACCTTATTTCTCTTTTTCCCTGTACTCAAGGGTATAGATGTAGAGTTCCTTGCACATTTTCAACCGGGTCGCGTACACTTTTCTTTCCGAACCCTGCGGTCCGTTCAGTTCGTTTAAGCGCTCCTCCAGCCTGATGCAGCGGTTGATCAAGCTCCGCAGTTCCTCCGGGGTAAATTCCATGGCATTCTGGGTCTTGCCGCAGACTTCGGCAAATTCCTGTTTCCAGTCATCCGCCGCAAAAACTGTTCCCGGACTGTCGGGGAACATGGAACCGGCCAACATGCCCAGACCGCATACACCGATCAGGGCAAAGAAGATTATTTTTTTCATGCGTCTTATTGCACCTTCTGGGTATGGCATCTCTGGCAGTCAAGAAGCGGAAAGGCGACGGAACCATGGCAGGCCCCGCAGAATCTGCCCTCGTAGATGTCAACCATGGAATACTTTGTGGTTCCCCTTTTTATGCCGATGAATATTTCCGGATGGCACAGTTCGCAGCCGTTCCAGACCGTGTGCTTTTTATGGGAAAAGATGATTTCCGGCATTCCCTCCACCTTGGCATCCAGGAGAAAATCCTTCTGCACCACGAGCTGGTCCCGCTTGATTGAAACGCCCTCGATATAATCGGAGGGAGTGATCTTGCCTTCGTCCTCCGCCCTTTCCCAGTCAATGCCGTTGCCGAATCGCTCCTTGGGCAGCCCCCTGGTCGTTTCGGCAAAATCAAATTTGCGCTCCACTTTCTTGCCCAGGGAGTGGCAGCGGTCGCACGTTTCCGTGCTTTTCAGGCCAAAATCGAGCTCGCAGGAGGAAAACGCCTTTTTCCCGTCATGGCAGGTGCCGCAATAGTAGCCGGACATGTTGTCCACCGCCCTGATATCCGTTGCTTCCGCCTCCATGGCAAAACCGATGTCCACGTGGCAGACCCGGCAGGTGAAATTCATCCGGTGCTGCCAGTGGTCAAAGACCACCGGGGCAAGCCGCGCCCCTTCCGAATAATTGTTGATGACCACCCTGCCGTATTCAAAAGGCAGGGGCCGCCTTTTCTTGACCCCGGTCTCAGCAAGAGCGACACCAAGAAAAACAATGACCGATAGGACCGCAAGAAAAAGAGTCTTCTTCATTTTCCCTCCCCTTGGTGAAGACCGGCCGCACCTGCTGACACTGGCAAGCCGAAAGATGCGGTTTTGGAAGAAGCCGGCGGATTACTTTGCATGTCCCCATGCACCCGCCTTCTTGTCATATCGAACGTATGTGAGATATCTCATCCGTGGAGGTGACGAGATTTCTCCCTGCGGTCGAAATGACAAAAATTTACTGCCGCAAAGCACACACCTGAACTCTATGATAACACCCTAACAGCCTTCAGCCTATAGCCTTGTATCATGCAATTATGATGATAAGGTTACAAGTTTCGCAGGTTGGGCTGCGCCCATGAATCCAAACGTAACCGATCGGAATTGTTGGGGTTCGCGGGCTCACCCCAACCTACGGCCTATTCCCTATTCCTCACTAATAAATATCTGCACCCGGCTGTTGCCCCGGTCGGCGATATAGAATGTCCCCCCTTCGCTGATGCACAACTGGCTCGGATAATAGAACTGGGAATCCTTCCAGCCGTAGCCGAACTTGTGCCCCAGGAATGAGCCGTCCCGGTTCAGCATGATCAGGCTGCCGCCATGCTTGTCCAGCAGGTAAATGGTGCCGCCCTTGTCAATGGCGATGCCGGTGGGAAAATTGGCGTATTCCTTCAAACCCTTCGACAGGAGATCAAACCCGTCCGCGTCCGGTCCGGCCAGATATACGGCGACTTCGGTGCTGTCCACCAGGAAAATATTCCCCTGCCGGTCCACGGCCAGATCGGAGAAAAATCCGGCCTGGGCGGGAAAGGGGACATGCCGGAGATAGTTCCCCTCGGCGTCCAGCACCAGAACCACCCCATCGGCAAGATCGAGAATATACACTTTGTCATTCCGGTCGATCTTGAAACTCCTCGGCATCAGCTTGCGGCTGACCGGTGAACCCTTGGGTGACAGAGAACCCTTTTCCGTTCCATCCGGGTTGAAGATCCGGATGCGTTTATCCCTGCCGTCAAGGGCATAGATTTCCCCCTTGGAGTTGACCTCCACGGCGATGGGAGAAATAATAGGTATCTCGGGTTCCATCGGCTGGGCGGTCCGGTTGCTGAACGTGTACCTGACCAGCCGGTTGTTGGCCGTATCGGCAACGATCAGCAGCTCGTCGGTGCAGGCCACGCCTTCGGGGTATTTCAGGCCGATCTCCTGCTCACCCTCATAGACCGCCTGGACGAATTTCATTTTTGCCGGGCCGGCGCCAAGGGCCGGTCCGGCGACCATACAACCGAACAACAGTATGCAGAAGAGGATGGATGACTTGCTCATTCTCTTTACCTCCGGAAACGGACATGACATTGGACGCACAACTCGTTGGCTGTCGAGAAATACAGAAAATGCTTGTATTCGGTCCCGTGGGTCCGGTGACAGCTCGCGCATTGCACGGTGACGTTCGGGTTGCGCGGGTCGACAAAATCCTCCCCGATGGGATGGGTGGTATGGGTCTGCCACTCATGGCAGTCCGCGCATAGCTCGATGAGGGTCTCCTTTTTCTGCAGCATCGGGTAATCGGAGCTGTGGGGCGAATGGCACTCGCCGCACTGCCCTTCCGCGATGGGCGGGTGCTCGGTTGCCGACCGCGCCTGCCGGGCCACCGTGTCGCTGTGGCATTTGCCGCACATATCGAGCATCGGCTCGCTGATCAGCTTCTTCTGCGTCGATGCGTGCGGGCTGTGGCAGTTGATGCAGCCCTTGCCGTCAACCAGGGGCCAGTGCAGGTTGTTCTGGTTCAGGGCATCGGTGATCATTTCGTAATGGCAGGCCATGCAGGTCTCATACCCGGGCGCCTTCAGGGCGAAAGGCTGGGAATCGCTGGGGGAGACATGGCAGTGCTCGCAGTTGCGCTTGGCGACCGGATCATGGACGTTGTCATAGAGCATGGCCGCGGTGTTGGAGCCATGCGGATCGTGACAGGAGGTGCAGTCGGCCGTATCCACCGGGTAATCCCGGTGCAGCTTTTTGAAGGTCTCCTTGTCGGTTTCATGGCACTGCAGGCATAACTCGGGCGAGGCGGCATCCAGCAGTTTTTCATTCTTGCCGGCGGCATGCGCTGCATGGCAGTCCAGGCAGTTCTCCCTGACCGGCGGGTGTGAATATTTGGCCTCCTTGATTCTGCCGGCCAGTGCCTGATGGCATTCGTAACACAGTTCTGCGCCCTTTTTCAGCAGGTTGAACTCATTGTCCGAGGAGTGCGGATCATGGCACAGGGTGCATTGCCCCTCGACCACTACCTTGTGGACGCTCCTGGCATCCTCCGGAACAACGCTGTCGTGGCAGGTGTAGCATATGCTCTCCGCCGGGGCGGCCATCAGCATTTCGAAATTCGAGGTATGGGGATTATGGCAGCCGACGCAGTCGCCGTCCAGCAGCGGCGCGTGGACAAAGGGTTTGTCCATGACTTCCTGCATGCGTTCATGGCAGCTCAGGCAGATTTCCCCTCCCGCGCCCTCCTTCAGTTTCAGATCCTTCTGCGCATGCGCCGGCGACAGGGAAACGAGGACGCAGACGGCAGCGAACAGCAGAAGAGAGTGGATATTTCCTGAATTCATCTTGCTCTCCATTACTTCTTGTCAACAATGTGGCAGGGATCACAGGTTCTCACCGCAAACGGGCCGTGCATCTTCGGCTTGAA
>Ga0265293_10009921_pt1 | contig 13491 bp, 14 predicted proteins | sample Munlanlewell138R_FD_192505 | JGI IMG/M metagenome (GOLD analysis project Ga0265293, IMG submission 192505) | Leachate microbial communities from a municipal landfill in Southern Ontario, Canada - Leachate well 138R | ecosystem: Engineered > Solid waste > Landfill > Unclassified | place: Canada...
GGAAGCCTGCCGCCATCCGAGCGCCGGTATCAGCCGTCCGTCACCGCCGACTCAGCACATCGCCGATCGATTCTCCAGGCCCCGGCCAACAAGTCCTCACCCGACGGTATCGACGCCGGCCGATCGACCGAGATCACCGGCAGCGCCTCCTCACACACCGGTAGGACACCGTGGGCGGGGCCAGGGTCTAACGCCCCTGCTTCTCCCGCCGCGCCAACTCGGCGAGCATGTTGTTGTAGGCGGCCAGGTCGGCGTCGTCGTCGCGGTCGGCGGCGCGGTCCAGCCGTTTGGCGGTGCGCCGGTCGCTGCGCGACCACTGGATCAACAAGGCCATCATGACAATGACCAGGGGCACCTCGCCGGCCGCCCAGGCGATGCCTCCGCCGAGCTTCTGATCGCCCAAAAGATCGGTGTGCCACGGCAGTTGCAGCGACCGGTAGAAGGGCTCCGCGAGGACGGTGTTCATCCCCATCAGCACCACACCGAAGAAGGCGTGCAGCGGCAGCGACCCGAAGACCATCGCGAGCTTGGCCAGCGGCTGCATCGGTCGCGGCGTCGGATCGACGCCGATGACGCACCAGTAGAACAGGTAGCCGGTGGCCAGGAAGTGGAAGTTCATCGCCACGTGGCCGGCGTGGTCGCTGGCGGCCGAGTCGAAGATGCCGCCGAAGTACAGCCCGTAGAAACCGGCGACGAACAGCGCCGTGGCGATGATCGGGTTCGTGAAGAACTTCGATACCCGGCTGTGCAACGCGGCCAGCAGCCATTCCCGCATGCCGGGCGGTTGTCCGCGCCCGGCGACCGGCAGCGCCCGCAGCGCCAGGGTCACCGGTCCGCCGAGGGCCAGCAGGATCGGCACCAGCATCGACATCATCATGTGCGCGCCCATGTGCATGCTGAACATCGCCGGCATGTAGCGGCCCAGCCCCGAGGAGGTGGCGAACAGCAGCACCGCGCAACCCAACAGCCAGGCCACCAGTCGTCCGGTCGGCCAGGCGTCGCCGCGCTTGCGCAGCCGCCACACCCCGGCCACGTAGACCAGCGCGAACACGATCGCCGCGGTGCCGAAGATCATGTCGAACCGCCAGTCGAACAGCACCCGGGCCAGCGTCGGCGGGCCGTCCAGGTTGTAGCCGATCTCCACTTCCGGGATCGACGGGTTGAGCACCCGCGGCGGGGGCGGCGGGGTGCGGCCCAGCGCCACCGCCACCCCGAAGGTGAGCCCGAGGATGACGGCCTCGGTCAGCGCCAGCCGGATCAGCGGCCCGCGCGCGTTCGGGTCGGCATCCAGCGCCACCAGACCGGATCGGCGCTGCCGCCAGCCGAAGAACCCGAGCAGGCACAGCGCCAGCAGTTTTGCGCCGACGAGCGCGCCGTAGGTGGTGTCGATCAGGTCGGCGGGGCGCACCCGGATCAGCGCGTTGATCACACCTGAGGCGGCCATCGCCACGAAGCACCACAGCGCCACCGCGGAGAACCGCCGGGCGGCCAGCGCGCCGTGCTCGCCGCCGCGCAGCGCATGGGCCAGCAGGGCGAACAGTCCACCGGCCCACAGCGCCGCGGCCACCAGGTGGATCAACAGGCTGTTGGTGCCCACGTCATGGGAGCCGCCGGCGGCCGAATGCCCGGTCAACCCGAGCGGGATCAGCGTCACCAGCGAGGCCAAGAACAGCACCGGGGTCCACGACCAGCGCAGCACGGGAATGCTGGCCAGCGTCACCCCGGCCGCCAGGAACGCCGTCCAGCGCCACGCGTCGGCGGTGTCGATCAGGCTCGCCGCCGACCACACGTCCATCAGGTTGAGGTGGTCGAGCATCGGCTGGCCGGACACGTCGGACACCGTCAGCGGCACCAGCAGCGCCGCGCACACCGCCCACACGCCGGCGGCGACGGTGCCGGTCCGCAGCGCGCGGTATCCCCCGACGTCGAGCACCCCGTTGGCTTGCGGCGGGACGAAGAACGTCGCGAACAGGAAGCACCCGACGGCCAGGGTCGCGGCGATCTCGCCGGCGGCCCGCACGAACGGCAGACCGAGCGTGGTCACCGGGCCCGGATCGGGCAGGCCGGTGGCGGTCAGCGCGTCGGCGAGCGACAGCGCGGCCAGCCCGGCGGCCGTGCCGCCGGCCAGCAGGCCCACCCCGAGCAGCACCGGCCACACCGCGGTGCGCTGTCCGGTAACTGAGGAGGTCACCGCATCAGAGTATGACCAGATCGAACGCGGACGCTAAACGGTCTGGTGGGCGGCGGCCTCGCGTTCCATGAACTGCTGCCGAGAAATCATGTGCACCTGGTGCATGTCGGCGAGGATGCCGCGCAACTCTGTGAGGAACGTCTCGCGCCGCTGGGCCAGATCCGGGGCGGGTTCCAGCAGGCCCTGGTCGGCCGCCACCTGCCGCGCGGTGGCGAACAGCAGCGCCGACACCGACTCGTTGCTGCGCACCAGACGCTGCGCCGCCCGTTGGCTGCCCACCCCCAGCGCCCGCTGGGTCAGTTCCTTCTCCTCGATCTGCGCCGGGGCGTCGCGCAGCACGTCGGCGACGATCTCGTAGGCCTCGATGAACGGCCGCAGCATGGCGTGGGCCATCAGCGGCCGCATCTCGTGCAGCAGCGCCTCGACGTCCGTCCCGTCGGCCAGCCGGGTCTCCCAGTCGTCGAGCCAGGCCATCTCCTCGGCGATGTGTGCGCGGAAGGCCGCCGAGTCGGCGAAGTAGAACTCGAACTTCAACAGGTCCCGTAGTCGCATCACCTGCGACCAGAACGCTTCGAGCCGGTCGCCGTCGGCTCGGCCCGCATAGGCCAGCGCCAGTTCGGCGATCGAGGTCTCCAGGAAGGCGTGGATGATCGAGTTGCGGTAGAACGCGGCCTCGTGCTCGTCCTCGGGGGCGATCTTCCAGACCGGTTCGCGTCCGCCGTCGACCCGGGTGACGGGGTTGCGCCCGGACAGCGCGTCCAGCGCCGCCTGCACCCCGTCGGCGCTGCGCAGCCGACGGGTGGATTCGGTGACCGGGGTGCCCTTGCGTTCGAGGTAGTCCAGCGAGTCCTGCAGCGTGTGGTGCACCTGATCGCGGGTCAGCGCGATGCCGCGGGTGACCAGCAGCAGCGCCGACACCAGCCCGGTGGCGTTGATCGGGGTGGCATCCAGGATGCGCCAGGCCACCTCGAACGCCATCTTCTGCAGCGCAAGGCGTTTGGCCGCCTCCTCCATCTCGGGCTCGCCGGGAGGCAGGTAGAGGTATTCGCGCATCGACACCGCGGCCGGGAAGCGGACGTAGATCTTGCCGAAGTTGCGCTCCCCCTGCGCCTTGATGAAGTTGTACAGCCAGCTGACACCTTCGGGGGTCTTCTCCCCGCCGCGCGCGTAGGCGGCGTATTCGCGGGTCTCGTGCAGCTGATCGAAGCTGATGGACACCGGCTGCAGCAGGATGTCGTCGCTGCGCCCGTCGAGGTAGGCGTCGGCGACGTAGGCCAGCAGACCGAGCTTGGGCGGCAGCATCTTTCCGGTGCGCGAACGGGTGCCCTCGATGGACCAGCTGAGGTTGAACCGCTTCTCGACGATGTAGCCGACGAACTGGCGCAGCACGTACTTGTACAGCGGGTCGTCGAGCTTGCGGCGGATGAAGATGACACCGGAGCGGCGCATCAGCGGGCCCATGAAGCCGAAGGACAGGTTGATCCCGGCGAAGGTGTGCACCGGCGGGAGTCGGTTCTCCTGCATGGCCACCGGCACGATGGCCCCGTCGAGGTAGGAGCGGTGCGAGAACAGCAGCACCGCGGGGTGGCGCTCCAGCGCGCCGCGCAGGGTTTCGATCTCGTCGGCGTCGTAGTCGATGTTGGGATCGAAACCGCGGCTGAAGATGGCCCGGCCCAGGTTCGGCATCAGGTCCACGGAGAATCGGCTCCAGCCGGTGGCCAACTCGTCGAGCATCTCGCCGGCCTTCTCGACCGTGGCGCCCGGGATCTGTTCCAGGCCCTCCCGAAATCGACTGGAGGCCAACATCTCCGGCTTGACCAGCCGCGGCGACTTGTATTCGGGTCCGAGCAGCCGCAACTCGATCCGTTCGATGGCCAGCGACGCGCGCCGCAGCACGAACCGGGCGAACTCGCGCGGTGAGTCGGCCACGGTGGTGTCCTGCCACTGCTGGCGCAGTTCGGAGACCTTGGCGGGTTCGCCGGCGACGACGGTGGCCCGCGACTTGTCCCGGCGCAGGATGCGCCGCTGCAGCATCTCGGGCGGACGGTAGGTGTCGCGGCCCTGGATCAGCCCGACGATCTTGACCCGGGTCGGCAGGCCGCCGGGCACCCAGAACACCCGCACCGGGACCACCGCGCGGTCGTCACCGGTCTCGAGTTGCTCGACGAGTTCGGCGATCACGCCGGGCGGCGGCTCGTCGGCCGGCAGCTGGATCACCTCGATGTCGGCGCCCGGGTGCGCGGCACGCTGCGCCCGCAACCAGTCGGTCAACAGGTCGAGTTCGGCCGGGGAGGTCACCGAGGCGAGCACTAGCGCGTCGCCGTCGATGGTGACCTCCGGCAGCGCGCGGTCGCCGTTGCGGCTGGTCATGGCCGACCCCGCACCGGCGGGGCCTCCCCCGAGTCGGCGGGCGGCTGGGACGAAACCTTCTTGGCCGCCGCCTTTTTGGTCGCCTTCTTGGCCGGAGTTTTCTTGCCGCTGGCCTTCTTGGCGGGAGCCTTCTTCGCGGGGGCCTTCTTGGCGGGCTTCTTCTTCGGCGCACCCAGGTCGACGGCGGGCACCTCGTCCTCGGGCCAGGACGCCAAGGTGTCCAGGTACAGCTGACGCACCTGGCCGATCCGGTCCTCGAGATCCTCGACCGTCCAGTCCTGCACCGGGATCGGCGGATACACCACGACGTCGACGGTGCCGGGGCGCATCAGCGTCGCATCGCGGGATCCGATGACCTCCGCATTGCGGATGACCACCGGGACAATCGGGATGCCCGCCGCCATCGCCAGGCGGAACGGGCCCTTCTTGAACGGGCCGACGGTGGTCGTGTCGAGCCGGGTGCCCTCCGGGGCCATCACGATGGACAGGCCCTTGCGGATCAGTTCCTCGACCTGTTTGAGGGAGGCGACGGCGGCCTCGGTGTTGTCCCGGTCGATGAACACCGCGTCCATCAGCTTGCCCAGGGTGCCGGCGAGCGGATCGTCGGCGAGTTCCTTCTTGCCGACCCCGGTGAAGTTGTCCCGGACCAGCGCGCTGGTGATGATCGGGTCAAAGTTGTTGCGGTGGTTGAAGATGAACACCGCGGGCCGCTGCGCGGTGAGGTTCTCCCGGCCGAGCACGTTCAGCTTGACCCCGCTGGAGGCCAGCAGCATCGCCCCCCAGTTACCGGTGAAGAAGTTGATGCCGCGGCGCCGGCTGCGGGTCAGCAGCCCCCAGCCGATGGCGCCGGCCGCGATCGGCACGACGGAGCCGACGCCGACCAGCGTCTTGAGCGTGCCGGTAAGACTGGGGCCGCCGCGGCTGGTGAACCGCAGGATGGGCCAGCCGCGCTGGCGGGCCACCGCGGCCATCTTGCCCTCGGGGTTGGTCGGGCGGGGATGGCCCACCAGGTACATCAGCGCGACGTCCTCGTCGCCGTCGGCGTAAAAGTAGCTGTCCTTCAGGTCGATTCCGCGTTCGGCCGCGAACTTCTGCACGGCGTTGGCCTTGCCCGGCCCCCACAGGATGGGCCGCACCACCTGGCCGGTGAGCGCGCCGTCCTCGTCGAGTTCGAAACGGTTGGTCAGCGTGTTCGGGATGCCGAGGAACTCCGCGACGGGCTCGACCTGGATGGTCAGCGCCGAGGAACTCAGACACACGGTGTGGCCCTGGTCGAGATGCGCCCGCACCAGTTCCCGCATCTCCGGGTAGATGCGGGATTCGATGTGCTGCTTGAACAGCCGCTCGCCGACCTGGTCCATGTCGGTGATGGACCGGCCCCGCATCGCCGAGGACGCCGAGGTGATGAGGTCCTCGAACTCGAGGCGGCCCAGCTGGTGATTCAGACCGGCCTGGATCATGCCGATCAGGTCGCCGAGGCCCAGTTCGCGGCGGCGGAACTGCTCCTGGGTCAGGATGACTCCGGTGAACCCGGCGACCAGCGTGCCGTCCAGGTCGAAGAACGCGCCGATCTTCGGCCCGCGGGGGCTGGCCTTGACCTCGGCCACCGAGCCGGGCAGTCGCATATCGCGTGGGGTTGTCATCACACCGCCGATCCGTTGGTCGAGGCATCGGGGGTGTCGAACGAGGCCGGGACCACCCGCAGATCCGGGTCACCGGCCAGCGCGAGCACCTCGTCGAAGCCGTCGGCAAAGCAGCGGGCGAACAGCGCCTCGTCGGTGATCGCGGCCCGGTCGTAGCGCGCCGCGATGGTGCAATAGCCGCCGCGCGAGACCAGCACCACCATCATCGCCACTCCGGGCAGCGGGCCGATCCCATACTGCCGCAACACTTTCGAACCGGCGATGAAGCTGTCCCCCGGATACACCGGCACGTTGCTGGCCTGGACGTCGGAGGCGATCACCGAGCCCGTCATCGACTCCAGCACCGGGTCGGGCAGCAGCGAGAGCACCGGTGCCACCACCCCCAGCAGGTCCAGGGCCGCCTCCTCGCGGCGCTGCGTCATCTGCGCGCGGATCTTGTGCATCCGCGCGGCCGGGTCGGCGGTGCCGATGGGGGCGGCGATGTTGACGCCGGTGAACCGGTTCCCGCCGGCCGGGTCGGAGTCGGCGCGCAGGTTGACCGGGACCGCCATCGGCAGCGTCTGCACGGGAACGCCGAGGGCCTCGTGGTAGCGCCGCAGCGCGCCGCACAGCCCGGCCAGGTACGCGTCGTTGATGGAGCCGCCGGCCGACTTGGCCACCCGGTGCAGATCGGCCAGGGGGATCTCGATGGCCTCGGTGCGCGTGGAGAGGCTGCGCCGGCGCAACAGCGGCGACGGCGGCGCGGCCTGACGCACGATCCGTCGGCTCGATCCCGCGTAGTCGAGCACGCCGGAGACCGCGGAACCGGGACGGCTGATCGCCTTGCCCACCGCCCCGATGGCCCCGAACACCGCGCCGCGAAGGCCGCCGACGATCGAGCCGGGCAGCGCGTTGAGCCCGGAGCGCATCAGGTCGTTGGGCGAGAGGTCCTGCGGGATCGGCAGCGGCGCCACCGGCCGCGGCGGCGCATCCGGTTCCAGGTCGTAGATCTCGGTGAACATCGCGACCATGCCCACCCCGTCGGCGACGGCGTGGCTCAGGTGCAGGATCTGCGCGGCCCGCCCGCCTTCGAGGCCCTCGATCAGCGTGGCGCTCCACAGCGGCCGGGTGATGTCCAGCGGCGACTGCTGGATGACCTCGGCGAGGTCGAAGACCTGACGGATGCCGCCCGGTTCGGGAGCGCGGACCCGACGGACGTGGAAGTCCAGATCGAAGTCGGGGTCGACGACCCAGCGCGCAGGCGCGGTGGGCAGCGTCGGCATGACGACCTTCTGCCGCAGGCGCGGCACCCGCCGGGACGCGTTCTCGTAGGTGGCGCGGTAGCGCTGCCAGTCCGGCGCGGCTTCGAGGAGTTCGACGGCCATGATTCCCGACCGCGTGCGCGGGTTGGCCTCGCCGCGGTGCAGCAGCTGGTCGACGGCACTGAGTTCATCGGAGAACGCGGACGCGTCGAAGGAATCGCTCGCCAAGGTGTCTCAAACCCTCCATAGGTTCGTGGTCGTCGCGCGCAGGGTCCGGCTCGTCGTCCACGCTAGTCTCAGCGCCGGTTCGGCGAGAGCCGATTGGCGTGGATCACCCCACGTGGTGGACGACGCGGTCCAGGCCCGTGCGATGCCGACCGTAGGTGATGCCGAGGAAGTCGGCGACGGTGTCGGTCACCATCTGTGAGCGCACCGTGGCGATGGTGTCGAAGGCGTGGTGGGCGTTGGGCAACTCGGCGTGCGCGACGGTCGCGGCGCCGGCTCCCCGCAGCGCCCCGACGAAGGACTGGGCCTGGGTGTGCGGGATGACCGCGTCGTTGCGGCCGTGCAGGACGAAGAACGGCGGGGCGTCGCGGTGCACGTGGGCGATCGGCGACGCGGCCCGGTACAGGTCCGGGGCGTCGGCCAGTCGCGCGCGCATGACGAAGTTCTCCAGGAACGGCAGCATCAGCTCGCACATGTTGGCCGGGTCGGTCAGGTCGTAGGCGCCGTAGTAGGGCACCGCGGCGGCGACGCTGGTGTCGACGTGCTCGAATCCGGGTTGCAGCGCGGTGTCGTTGGCCGTCAGGGCCGCCAGCGAGCCGATGTGCGCGCCCGCCGAGCCGCCGGTGATCGCAATGAACTCGGGGTCGCCGCCGTGGTCGGCGACGTTCTCGCGCAGCCAGGCGATGGCCCGCTTGACGTCGATGATGTGCGCCGGCCAGGCGCTGAACGGGCTGCGGCTGTAGTTGATGGTCACGCAGATCCAGCCCAGTTCGACCATCCGGCTCAGCAGCGGGACGGCCTGACCGCGTTTCTCGCTGAGCGCCCACGCCCCGCCGGGCACCTGCAGCAGCACCGGTGCCTTGGCGCCGAGGGTGATGTCGGGGCGGCGCCAGATGTCGAGCAGGTGGTCACGCCCGCCCGGACCATAGGACAGGTTGCGGGTGACCGTGGCGTACCGGCTGCGCTGCGCGGCGCGCCACACCCCGGCGACGCTGTGCCGGCGGATGGTCGGGTCGGTGACCGGGTGGGACACCTTCTCGGCGTAGTCGGATCCGTGCGTCTCGGTCAGCGCCTCCTGCAGCACGCTGTCGGCGCGTTGGGCGGCCAGACCGGCGGTGAAGCGGTTGACCGGGGCGGCGTTGACCGAGGACAACGCGTGCCCGGTGAGCACGCGCAGCGGAAACTCCGTGATGGCCCAGCCCGCCAACCAGCCGGCCAGCGACGGCGCCCCGCGCAGCAGCACCGAGGCGGCCTGGAAAGTCCCTACTGGATTGGCGATCAGGCCCAGCGCCGTCTGCATCGGCCCCGGGCGGGCGGCAGGCCCGACCGCATCCGTCACCAGCGTCATCGCAACACACCCTCGCATTCCGGCTCGGGCATCGTCGCCCACCGCTGTGCCGTGAGTCACACAGTAGCCAAACCTGCTGCCATTCAAACGCATTTGCCGCTTCGCGTGGCGCGCACTGTGGGCCGGGGCCGGGGTTGGCTAAACTACCTGCACATTGCCTCCGTAGCTCAGTTGGATAGAGCAAGAGCCTTCTAATCTCTAGGTCGCAGGTTCGATTCCTGCCGGGGGCACTCTCTGAAGTGCATAAACGCAGGTCCGTGCAGTTTTTGTGCGATATCGGTGCGACCCAACAGAGAGGGTCAACACCATGCCTTACCCAGTCGACTCGGACATTCGCCCCTGCTGCCAGGGCCTCGGGCGTCACGGCCGTTATTGCCCCGTCGCGCCCCGCGACATCGACGGGACCGCCGCCGAGGTCAAGGTCGTCGTACCCGGCAACTGGATCGAGGTTGACGGGAAGCGCTACACGGGTGCCGAGGCATTGCGCCTCGCACTCGCCATCGAGGACGCCATCAAGGCGATGGCCTCGCGGGGCCTGCCCCAGACCGGGGCACGGAGCGATGCGGTGGTGTTCAGCCATGCATAACTGGCAGAAGATCGGTAAGGACGCATATCAGCTCGCCAGCACGCGGGGCTTCTATCACGTGATGCACGTGGGCGGTGGCGTGTGGTCGGTGACGTTGAACGGGCGCGTGATCGGCTCGGCCGGATCGGCCAACGAGGGCAAGGCGTTGGTGTCATGACCGAGGTCGAGAAGCATCTGCGCGATGCCCTTGCGGCTGCCTATCTGGCCAGCGAACAGCTGACCGGGGCACGCCGCACGCGGACTGTCCAGCTCATGGACCAGATCGAGAACTGCCTCGCCTGGGCGCAGCGGATCGGGTTCTACATCGAGGCCGACCAGAAGGCGGTGACCCGATGAAACTCAGTCACAAGTGGGCCGCATTCGGCGGCGTCATGCTGCTGCTGGCGATGCTCGTCGCCGAACGCGACGGGGCGAACCCGCTGCCCGTGCTGCTGCTGGTCGGCCTGTACCTGCTGCCCACCATCGTGGCGCTGTCACGCCGGGATCGGAACATCGGCCCGATTGTCGTCGTCAACTTGTTGTTGGGCTGGACCTTGATCGGTTGGGCGGTGGCGCTGGCGATGGCCGTACGTGGCCTATCCGACACCAAGCGGCATGACAGGGGCGTGCTGTGAAGGCGGTCGTGCTAGTGGTGCTCGTAGCGGTGGCGCTGCTAGCGGTGGCCCTCCTCGGCGTCGAGACGCTGGCCCGTCCGGTGGGCGGGTGGCTGCTCATGGCGGATGAATCGACGTTGTTCGCGCCCGTGGCGATGAAGGGGGTTCTATGGTGAGCGGCATGGGGGACGAACCGGGCTGGAGGGACCTAATTGGCCGCGCCCCCGACGAGTTGCGCGAAATGGCGTGGCAGCGCGCCATCGACCTGCGCCTGAAGCCCGCCAATGGGGATCGAAACGTTATCAACATGCTGAGGCATGAATACTCAGACTACGACGCGTGGAATAAGTCGCCCCTCCACAGCAACGACTATCACAAAGTCCTCGACGCCATCGCCCGCGACTTCCCATGGCTTGCCTCGGCCTGCGCTGCGGCGCAAGCCACGCGGGAGCAGCGCCTGCCACCGTGGGTGCAAGCGAGGCGCTGGGCGCATAGCGACGCCATCGACAAGCAGCGCCGAGGCCGGGAGGTGGCGAAGGGCCTCGCGGTAGGCGACAGGGTGATTGTGAAGTGGCGTGGCCAGCGCGAAGCGGAGATTGTCGAAGTTCGCCGCAGTCGGGTAAAGGCGCGGTTCACGCTCAAGGGTCAGGTGCGCGTGATCGACAGGCCCGCAGATGAAGTAATGCCCCTAACCGCGAGCGGGAAAGGTGTGAACGGGCATGACCGATGATGAAGAGTGGAAAGCGATTGCCGAGCAAAAGGTCACCAGTCTTGAGGGCCGCGTGGAACAGCTAGAGCGGCAGGTGCGCGACATGAAGTTGGTTGTGGACCTGCTGCACTCTCGGCAACGTTAACCCCCGCAACGACGAAAACCCCCTACGCCCAAACCGATTACGGTCAGGCGTAGGGGGTTCTCTTGTGCCCGTAGGCGGACGATAATCAGCGCCGAGGGTTGCCTACGCGGCCACCCATGCTAGGCGCTTGTACGGCCGGATCATGCGGGCCACGTCGGCGTCCACATCGGATCCACCACCCGCCGCCCAGCCCTGGGACACGTCATCGACACTGAAGCTGGTCAACGGACCGGCAACGTTCTGCCGGCGGTCGTAGAACCTCGCCGCCTGAATGAGTGTGGCCTGCTTGATCGCGTTGGGAATGTTTGCCCAACCCCATCGGGCCGCGATCTTGACCTCGCCCCGAACCGTCACACCGCGGGGGAACTCGATGCGCCGCCACGGCTTGCCCTCGGCGGCGGCGTTACGCGGCCACAAGGTGAATTCGGTTAGCTCGGTGCCGTTCTCGTCGGTGACCGTCAAGCTCGTATCGGTCATCAGGTCGTCAATGTCTACCGCCCAGTGCTCGCGGTCGTGGTACGTCCGGTAGTAACGGAACTCGCTTGAGGATGTTTGCCCGAACTGCCGGCCACAGCAGGCGTCGATAGCGCGGGATGCTGCCTCGGTTGCGGCGGCGTGGTGGGCGTCAGATTCAACGCCCAGCCACGCGGCCAACTCGGCAGCCGAGGCGTAACTGGGCTGCCAGGACATACTAGGAAACGTCCTCGGTGGCGAGCACGACGTACGCCTTACGGTTCTGAATATTGCCGTCAGCGCGCTCCCAGGCCACGAACTCGACCTCGCCGTTGTTGGCGCGGGTGTACGGGTTGACGACCACGGTCAGGTCCGCCACGCGGCGGATAACGTAAGCCTCGGTCAGGTCACCGAGTACCGCGAAGTTGGTGGAGTCACCGGTAGGCGCGGGGAAACTGTTGTCCAGCACCACGGGGTAACCGAGCAGGGTCTTCTGCGGCGCGCCACCGATACCGGAGACGGCGTTGTCAATGACCAGCGGGCGGCCTGCGTTGTCCACCAGCTTGCGGACAGCGGTCCACGTCGCCTTGGAGAACACCCACTTGGCGTTCTGCTCATACGCGGGGTCGAGCTTGGCCTCTAGGTCGAGCAGATCCGCGTACGTGATTACGGTGGTCCCGGCCAGTTCGTGATCGTGGGTGAGGCCGGCGTGGCAGATCCCGTACGGCGCGGTGGTGCCAACGCCAACAGCCCAGTCGGTGGCCTGCTTGCGCGCGATGCGCTCGCCCAGCTTCTTGGCCACGAACGCCTCGACATCGAACGCGGCATCCTGCAACAGCTCCACGGGCACCCGCAGCGGGGTGGTGGTGCCAGCGCCGCTAGAGGTGTACTTGAACGCGCCGAGCTTGACCTCGCCGAACGTCAGGTCCGCACCGTTGGCGAACGCCGCCGATTCCGCGGTGATCGCGCCAACGTTGCCGGTGTCGTCGCTGGATGGGAACACCAGTTCATTACCGGTGTCGGTGGTGATGGTATCGACCTCGGCGGCAAGCCCGCCGAACGCCTTCTGAACTTCAACCAGCTTGTCGCGGAAGCCCTTCGGGATCAGATACCCGCCAGCGGCGCCGCTGCTGGACTGGGCACGCAGCTCGGCGATGTCGGCGTTGGGCTGCCCGGTGCGCAGGTAAGCGGTGAACGCGGCCCGCAGTTCGTCGCTGTCGTCCTTGGCGGCACCGACATGCACGGCAGCCTGAATGCTGGCGTTGGGCGCCTGGTAGGCAGCGGTGCGGCTGCGCAGCTCTTGCGTCTTCTGGGCGGCCTTCAGCTGGCCCTCCAAGGTCTCGTATTCGGTGACTTCTTCGTCGGTCAGCGAACGGGTTTCGCCGGCGTCGCTGATGGCGGCCAACTGAGCCAGGATTTCCTCGATGGTCATGCAATACCCTTCGGTAGGTGTTGGGCACGTGCCCGGATTAATCTCGTCCGACCGTCAGCTGATGCGGTCGGCTTACTGCGCAAGGCAACAGACGTGCCCTGATACGCCGGATAGGTCACCACGGACACATCCAGCAGGTTTGCCACAGAGACGTGGGTGCGAAGATCCATGCCCTCATGGACAGACCACTCTTGTTCCCCGGCAATGAAACCGAACGAACACCCGGTGATCAGTTCGGCCTCGACCATGGCGCGGACATCGTTGCCCACGGTGGTGTCGGGGATGTCCAACTCGAACAGCAGACCGTGGCTATCGGTGGACAGTCGCAGCGTGTTAGGCGTGCGTGCCAACAGATAGTTCGGGTCATGGTTGAGCAGTCCACGCACATCGAGTTCGGGACTGGCCAGGGCCGCCCTGAATGCGGACGGGGCTATCTCCTCGTAGTACAGCCCTGCGATGTCGGTGCGCTGATTGAACACGGCTGCATAGCCGCCGAGCTTGGTGCCGGTGATCGTGGTTTCCAGCGTGGCAAACCGGCGTTCGATGTTGTTCACT
>Ga0265293_10009922_pt1 | contig 13491 bp, 20 predicted proteins | sample Munlanlewell138R_FD_192505 | JGI IMG/M metagenome (GOLD analysis project Ga0265293, IMG submission 192505) | Leachate microbial communities from a municipal landfill in Southern Ontario, Canada - Leachate well 138R | ecosystem: Engineered > Solid waste > Landfill > Unclassified | place: Canada...
GGAGGTTCCTGTACGGTGGAAGAGTGCTTCCGTACGGTTCAGGGTATGACTGATAAAGACCTGCCCGAAATACTTGTTTGCAACCATAACGGTGAGGTATTCCATGCGGCTGTCATCAAGTTTGTCGAAACGTAGTTTAATAACAATAAGGGTTTTGCGTTTTATATATTTTTTAATATTCAAAATGAGCGAGTTTAAGCGATATAAAAAATGTTTTTTGTTATCCCTGTTTTTATCATCGCAACACCCCAAAAAGCAATAATCTAACTTATATTATTGAATATCAATTTTTAGTTTGAGTGTCGCAAAAAAAGTAATGAAAACAGGTGGCGCTATGGAAAGCTATCGATTCTTTTTTTCTACAGCATAGATTAGCAACACAAGCAGCATCAGATTTAAGTGAAGTTGAATTTCTTTTAATAATTGTTTATGATTTTCACAAATAATAATGTAATTTTGCAATAAAAAATAACAAAAGCATTTTTCTTGAAATGTAATATCTAACCGGTATGTATCATCGTTTTATAAACTATATAAAAAACAATCAATTACTGTTAGCTTCCGAAACCACCCTATTAACAATCAGTGGCGGTGTTGATTCCATGGTTATGTTGCATTTATTTGCCCGGTCTCCCTTTCCTTTTGTTATTGCTCATTGCAATTTTCAACTCCGAGGAAAAGATGCTGATGATGACGAAATGTTGGTTAAGCAGACAGCCGAAAAATTAAACATTTCCTTTTATTCCACTCGTTTTGAAACAAAAAACTATGCAGAGCAACATAAAATATCCATTCAAATGGCCGCACGGGAACTACGTTATGAGTGGTTTAATCAGTTGGCACAAAAATACTCCTATCATCGTATTGCTACGGCTCATCACCAAGATGACGTTTTCGAAACCTTCTTTGTGAATATGCTCAGAAAAACCGGTATAAAGGGCTTACGTGGTATTAAACCTATGGCAGGGAATATCATACGTCCTTTATTGTTTGCATCTAAAAAAGATATTGAAGCTTATGCAGCTACTAATAATGTACTTTTTAGAGAAGATAAATCGAATAAAAGTGATTATTATGCGAGAAACTACATCAGGCATCACATTATTCCATCATTTCGTGAATTACAAGCTCATTTCGATGAAAACATGATGGGAACCATTGATATCCTCAGTAAACAAGAAACTGTGTATGCTGCACATATTCAAACAATAAAAGATGTTATTATGCAAACATATAAAAACGGGTTTTCGGTCGATATATCCAAATTACAAGCCTTGACGCATGCCAAAACCTATTTGTTCGAATGCTTATATCCTTTTGGATTTAATGCTTCACAAATTGATGATATTTTCTCCGCTTTAGATAAAGAATCCGGAAAGATTTTCTTTAGCGATACCTATAGGATTTTAAAAGACAGACATTTATTGGTCATTGAACCAATTAACATTAAGGAGTTGACAGTTTATAAAATCGAAGAAAATTTTAAGGACAATGTAATGATTCAACATGCTTTGAAGTTTGAATTGTTATTAAATATACATGAAATAGACCTAAAAGAAGCAAACCACGGTATAGCCTATTTCGATGCAGGCTTGATAAGGTATCCCTTATATATTCGCAAATGGAAACAGGGTGATGTTTTTTATCCTTTCGGAATGAAAGGTAAGAAAAAACTCAGTGATTTTTTTTGCGATAGCAAATTGTCCTTGTTTGAGAAGGATGATATCGATATTCTGTGCAATGCTAATGGTGATATACTTTGGATTGTAGGCATGCGTAGTGATAATCGCTATAGAATTACAACAAAAACAACTCAAGTGTTGAAGATAACACAATGTCAATAATAATAATAAAATATAATACATAATATTATGGCAAGATTTGAAATTAAAGGAGGCAAACGATTAAAAGGAGAACTCATTCCGCAAGGAGCAAAAAATGAAGCTTTACAAGTGATTTGTGCCGTTTTACTTACCGGTGAAAAAGTAACGATCTCTAATATTCCTGATATTCTTGATGTAAATAGATTAATAGAACTGTTGATGGGTATGGGTGTTAAAGTGGAAAAAATAGCGAACGATACATACAGTTTCGAAGCCCGACACATTGATTTTGCATACATGGAAACAAAAGAATTTTGTAATCAAGCCAATCGATTACGAGGTTCTATCATGATATTAGGTCCTTTATTGGCTCGCTTTAAAAAAGGATTAGCACCCCGACCCGGAGGCGATAAAATCGGACGTCGTAAACTGGATATTCACTTTGACGGTTTACTTAAATTAGGTGCTAAAATGGATATTTTGGAAGATAAATTACTCTATAAATTGCATACCGATCAATTAAAAGGATGTTACATGCATCTTGAAGAAGCTTCGGTAACGGCAACAGCCAACATTGTGATGGCGGCCGTATTAGCCCAAGGGAAAACAACCATCTTCAATGCTGCATGCGAACCCTATCTGTATCAACTATGTACTATGTTGAATAACATGGGTGCCAACATTTCGGGTGTAGGATCTAATCTTTTAGTGATAGAAGGAGTTGATAGCTTGCATGGTTGTAAACACCGGTTATTACCCGATATGATTGAAATCGGAAGTTTTATCGGTATGGCAGCTCTAACGCATTCGGAAATCACTATCAAAGATGTGGGTTATGAACATTTGGGCATCATACCCAAGGTGTTTCAACGATTGGGGATAAAAATGGAACATAGAGGAAATGACCTTTATATACCCGAACAGGAACATTACGAAGTGGAGACTTTTATGGACGGATCGATCATGACCATAGCCGATGCTCCTTGGCCGGGATTCACACCCGACCTTATCAGTATCGCTTTGGTTACAGCTATTCAGGCTAAAGGCAGTGTGTTGATTCATCAAAAAATGTTTGAAAGTCGTTTGTTTTTTGTAGATAAACTCATTGACATGGGAGCTCAAATCATTTTATGTGATCCACACAGAGCCACTGTTATAGGATTAGACCATAAGCATTTACTTAAAGGTACCACCATGACATCGCCCGATATACGTGCCGGTGTCGCCCAATTGATTGCTGCTCTCTCAGCTAAAGGTAGTAGTGTTATTCACAATATTGAACAAATCGACCGTGGATATCAAAACATCGATTTACGTTTGCAAAAAATAGGAGCGGAAATTCAACGTTACGATTAAATGCATCCGTTTATTCAATACTGAGATAGCATTCAAATTTTGTATAAACAACTTCCTTACAGCTAAACAACTGATGATTTGCCCATATTTACACTTTGTCATATACCTACCGTTATGTTTTCTAAAAAGGGGAAAATTGCCAAAAAGTGAAACAAATTATTCGATTTTTTCATTAAATCCTTCCAAAAAAAAGAGGGCGTTTAAAAAGAAATTAAAAAATTATAAAAAAAAGGATGTTGAAAACTTCTTTGAATTATTTTAATTCATATAGAAAAAAAAGGATAACACGAAGGCATTTAAAGTGTGTTATTACATACATAATGAACACTTTAACTAATTTATTATAAAATAATATTTGAATAAAAGAAAAGCCCGAATTATTAGTTGAAAAGTTTTTTTAATATATTGAATAAAAACAGCTAATTTACAAAATAAAAAGTTGTATATTTGCACTCCCAAAAAATGGGGTTTTTAACAGAATTATAAATAAAAAATATAAGGAAAAAATATAACACATATGCCTACAATACAGCAATTAGTAAGAAAAGGAAGGACTCAAATAAAGTATAAGAGTAAATCTCCTGCATTAGATTCCTGTCCGCAAAGACGGGGTGTTTGCGTAAGAGTTTATACTACAACTCCCAAAAAACCTAATTCAGCTATGCGGAAAGTAGCAAGAATACGGCTTACTAATCAAAAAGAGGTAAATGCATACATTCCGGGCGAAGGCCATAATTTGCAAGAGCACTCTTTGGTGATGATTAGAGGTGGAAGAGTAAAAGACCTTCCGGGAGTTAGATATCATATTATTCGCGGTGCTTTAGACACATCGGGAGTAGAAGGACGTCATCAAAGAAGATCAAAATACGGAACCAAAAGACCAAAAGATAAGAAATAATACATATATATTAATGTATAATAGATATTATAAATAGATATAGATAATATGAGGAAAACAAAACCCAAGAAGAGAATCATCTTACCCGACCCCATATATCAAGATTCACAAATAACAAAATTTGTGAATAATGTGATGTTAGAAGGTAAGAAGAATATTGCATATAAAATATTTTATGATGCGATAAATATCGTTGCCGAAAAGTCAAACGAAGACGGAGTAGCAGTTTGGAAACAAGCATTGGCTAATGTAACTCCTTCGGTTGAAGTAAAAAGTAGACGAATCGGAGGTGCTACTTTTCAAATTCCTTCCGAAATACGTCCGGAACGTAAACAATCGGTAGGGATGAAAAACCTTATAAACTTTGCCCGTAAACGCCATGAAAAATCGATGAGTCAGAAATTGGCTGCCGAGATTTTAGCCGCCTACAAAGAAGAAGGTGCCGCATTTAAAAGAAAAGAAGACATTCACCGTATGGCTGAAGCCAACAAAGCATTCTCTCATTTCAGAGTTTAAAAAATTAGTATACCACTAGTAGAAATGGAAAATATAGCATTCATAAGGAATATCGGAATCATGGCTCATATTGATGCCGGAAAAACGACCACTACCGAAAGGATACTATATTACACTGGTAAGAACTATAAATTAGGTGAAGTCCACGATGGTACGGCAACCATGGATTTCATGGAACAAGAACAAGAACGAGGTATCACCATCAATTCGGCTGCCACAACAGTACATTGGAATTGTTTAGATAAACCGTATAAGATCAATATTATCGACACCCCCGGTCATGTTGATTTTACCGTTGAAGTGGAACGTTCCCTACGAATATTGGATGGTGCCGTAGCTATTTTTTGTGCCGTCGGAGGCGTTGAACCTCAAACGGAAACTGTATGGAAACAAGCCGATAAGTATTTTGTTCCCCGTATTTGTTACGTCAACAAAATGGATAGGTCCGGTGCCGATTTCTTTCAAACGGTTTCACAAATAAAAAATAAACTCGGCGCATTGCCCGTACCTTTACATTATCCGATTTATTCCGAAGATGAATTCTTAGGCATAGTTGATTTGGTGTCGAATAAAGCTTATATGTGGGATGAACAATCCCATGGTACTATCATTGAAGAAATAGAAATTCCCGAAGAAATTAAAGACGAAGTGTATCAATACCGTTTGCAATTGATAGAGGGAGTTGCCGGAGAAAGCGAAGATTTATTGGATAAATTTATTGATAATGCCGATTCAATAACCTTTGAAGACATTACACAAGCCATTCGTAAGGCAACCATAGCCTTGAGAATAACACCAGTTTTGTGCGGTTCTTCATTTAAAAACAAAGGAGTACAACTTTTATTAGATGCTATTAGCCTCTATTTACCGGCACCCAACGATATTAAACCCGTGGAAGGTGTTAATCCGTTTACAGGTAAAGAAGAGATAAGACAATCAACGGAAGAAGAACCTTTTTCAGCACTGGTATTTAAAATATCAATGGATCCCTATGTTGGTAAAGTTGCTTTCTTCAGGGTTTATTCAGGTAAATTGGCAGCAGGAAGTTATGTGTTAAATACTTCGACCGAAAAGAAAGAAAGAATCTCTCGTATTTTCGAAATGCATGCCAATAAACAAATTCCTATACAAGAAATAAGCTGTGGAAATATTGGCGTGGCTGTAGGCTTTAAAAATATCATCACCGGACATACGATATGCGATGAAAAACATCCTATCTTATTGGAATCGATGCAATTCCCCGAACCCGTAATTAGCATAGCCGTTGAACCAAAAACACAAGATGATATTGAAAAACTGACATCCACATTATTTAAACTGTCGGAAGAAGATCCTACCCTTAAAGTGAAAACAGATGAAGAAAGCGGTCAAACCATTATCAGCGGAATGGGCGAATTACATTTGGATATCATACTTGATCGTTTAAAACGTGAATATAAAGTTGATTGTAATCATGGTAATCCCGTCGTTTCCTATAAAGAAGCCATAACACAAAGTGTTAAACATAGAGAAATTCATAAAAAACAATCAGGGGGTCACGGACAATTTGCCGATATTGAAGTGGAAATATCACCTGCCGACTCATCGGTGAAAGGATTACAGTTTATTAATGAAGTAAAAGGCGGAAACATACCCAAGGAATTTATCCCCTATATCGAAAAAGGTTTTCAAAAAGCCATGACAACAGGTCCTTTATTGGGATATAATGTTATCAATTTAAAAGTACGTTTAATCGACGGCTCATTTCATCCTGTCGATTCCGATGCCCTATCATTCGAAATATGTGCACAAAAAGCATTCAGAGCCGCTGCTAAAAATGCAAAACCTACTTTATTGGAACCCATCATGAAATTGGAAGTAGTTGTTGCCAACGAATATACCGGTAATGTAACCGGCGATTTAAACAGACGCAGAGCGTCGATCGAAGAAATATCAACCAAACAAAACAATCAAATAATAGATGCTAAAGTTCCTATGGCAGAGATGTTTGGATATATAACTGCTTTACGCACCCTAACATCGGGAAGAGGAACCGCAAGCATGGAATTTTCACATTATGCAGAACCACCCGCTTCTATAGTGGAAGAACTTATCAATAAATGGAAATTTAGATTTTAATTTTTAGAATAAAATATATATTATCGTGAGTGAAAGAATTAGAATTAAACTGAAATCATACGATCACAATCTGGTGGACAAATCAGCAGAAAAAATCGTGAAAACCGTAAATGCAGTTAAAGACGACAAAGTGGTAGTGATAGGACCTGTGCCATTACCAACACAAAAGAAAATATTTACAGTTAATCGCTCTACATTTGTAAACAAAAAATCGAGAGAGCAATTTGAATTGTCGTCGTATAAAAGACTATTGGATATTTACGGGACAACATCAAAAACAATTGATGCTTTGATGAAAATTGAACTACCCAGTGGAGTAGAAGTTGAAATTAAAGTATAATTGTTTCATAGAAAGAAGAAATTATTAATATTAAAGAAATAAAAAAACAATGTCTGGTTTAATAGGAAAGAAAATTGGTATGACCAGTATCTTCGATGCCGCTGGAAAAAACCTTCCATGCACAGTAATACAGGCTGGTCCTTGTGTTGTTACACAAGTTAAAACCAAAGAAAACGACGGTTACGATGCCATTCAATTAGCATTCGACGAGAAAAAAGAGAAAAACACAAGCAATGCATTGAAAGGACACTTCAGTAAAGCGAAAACAACACCCAAAAGAGTTGTGCAAGAATTTACCCGTTTTGAAGAAGGTTCCCGAAAATCATTTGGTGAAGTTGTGGATGTGAATGTTTTTATTGAAGGCGAATATATCGACGTATCAGGTATCAGCAAAGGAAAAGGGTTTCAAGGAGTAGTTAAACGTCACGGTTTTAGCGGAGTAGGCGATAGAACTCACGGCCAACATAACCGTTTAAGGGCTCCCGGTTCATTAGGAGCTTCATCATGGCCTTCACGCGTAATGAAAGGAATGAGAATGGCCGGTAGAACCGGAGGAAGAAAAGTTAAGATGATTAACTTGCAAATCGTGAAAATTTTTCCTGAAAAGAATTTAATTTTAGTTAAAGGATCGGTTCCCGGTCATAATGGTTCATATTTAAAAGTTGAAAGATGGAGCTAAAAGTAATAAATACAGAAGGAAAAGAAACCGGCAGAACGGTTTTATTAAATGATGAAATTTTCGGTGCAGAACCGAACACACACGTAATATGGTTAGATGTTAAACAATACTTAGCCAATCAACGTCAAGGAACACATGCCGCTAAAGAAAAATCCTTATTATCGGGAAGCACACGTAAATTAAGAAAACAAAAAGGAGGTGGCGGTGCCCGTTTCGGAAGCATTAAAAGTCCTTTGTTAAGAGGTGGAGCTCGTATTTTCGGACCTCAACCCCGAGACTATAGCTTTAAATTGAATAAAAAAGTGAAACGTTTAGCACGAATTTCGGCCCTCTCGCAAAAAGCAAAAGATAATAATATTACTATATTAGAAAGTTTTGATTTAGAAGCACCTAAAACCAAAGGATACCTTGATATATTGAAAAACATTAATCTTTTCGATAAAAAAACATTATTGGTTCTAAATGAAACAAATAAAAATATATATTTGTCTGCTCGAAATTTGAGAGGAGTTAAGGTTGTATCTGTTTGCGATTTAAATACATATGATATTTTGAACGCACAAAATTTAATTATTTCCGAGCCTGCAGCTTCCAAATTTGACGAATTTTTTAAAATTAACGAATAAAAAATATTCCAATGAGTGTTATAATAAAACCGCTTGTAACCGAAAAAATGACAGCCATGAGCGAACAAAAAAATCGCTATGGTTTTGTTGTGGATCGTAAAGCTGATAAATTACAGATTAAAAAAGCTATTGAAAGTTTGTATTCGGTAGAAGTTGAAAGTGTGAGCACTATGATTCAAAGAGGTAAAAACACCTCCCGCTACACAAAGTCAGGCTTTATTAAAGGAAGTAAAAACAGTTTTAAAAAAGCATATGTACAATTGAAAGGAGATCAAACAATTGATATCTTCAGTAATATATAAGTAGAGAATAAAAAAAGATGGGATTAAAAAAGTATAAACCGGTAACACCCGGTCAAAGATATAAGTTAGTAAGTAACTTTGAGGAGATAACGGCAAAAACCCCCGAGAAGAGTTTATTGTTATCCAAGAAAAGATCAGGAGGAAGAAACAATCAAGGTAAGATGACTATGCGCTATATGGGCGGCGGTCATAAAAAACAATATCGTATTGTCGATTTCAAACGCGAAAAAGAAGGTATTCCTGCTGTTGTAAAGAGCATAGAATACGATCCTAACCGTTCGGCACGCATAGCCTTGTTGTTTTATAAAGACGGAGAAAAAAGATATATCATTGCTCCTCACGGCTTGAAAGTAGGACAAGAAATATTATCCGGCAAAGGCGTTTCTCCTGATGTTGGAAACACATTGTATTTTAGCGAAATTCCATTAGGAACCGTTATTCATAACATCGAAATGCAACCCGGAGCCGGAGCAAAGATAGCACGTAGTGCAGGCTCTTATGCACAATTAATGTCGAGAGAAGAAAAATACGTTGTTATTAAATTACCTTCGGGCGAAACGAGAAAAATATTATGCACCTGTAGGGCAACCATAGGTATGGTATCGAATATAGATCATAATTTGCAAGTATCAGGTAAAGCCGGAAGAAGCCGTTGGTTGGGACGTCGTCCACGCGTTAGAGGTGTCGTTATGAATCCGGTTGATCACCCCATGGGCGGTGGAGAAGGAAGAGCCTCGGGAGGACATCCACGCTCAAGAAAAGGATTGTATGCCAAAGGATATAAAACCAGAAAAACCAAAAAGGCATCATCCCAATATATTATTGAAAGAAGAAAAAAATAATTAATTAAGATAAGAAATGAGTCGATCGTTAAAAAAAGGGCCGTTTATTCAATATAAATTAGAAAAGAGAGTGCTTGAAGCGCAACAGTCGAATAAAAAAACAACCATTAAAACATGGTCTCGCGCATCGGTGATATCACCCGATTTTGTTGGACAGACAATTGCGGTTCATAATGGAAATAAATTTATTCCTGTCTACGTAACCGAGAATATGGTAGGCCATAAATTAGGAGAATTTGCTCCTACACGTATATTCCGCGGACATGCAGGAAGTAAAGATAAAGGAAAAAAATAAAGCAAATACAGAATAATAATGGGTGCAAGAAAAAGATTAGCAGCAGAAGCTAGAAAAGAAAAAAATCGAAACGTGTCGATGGCTCGTTTGGTCGATAATAACACATCACCTCGAAAAACTCGATTAATGGCCGATTTAATCAGAGGTAAAAATGTAGAACATGCTTTAAATGTTTTGAAATACAGCAAAAAAGAATCATCGGAAAAGATTCGTAAATTATTACTATCCGCTATTGCTAACTGGCAAGCTAAAAATGAAACGGCTCGCGTAGAAGATAGTAATTTATATATTAAAGACATACACGTAGACGGCGGAACCATGTTGAAACGTTTACGTACGGCTCCTCAAGGTCGTGGATATAGAATCCGTAAGCGATCAAATCATATTACATTAATATTAGATAGCAAAACCGAAATCACAAATCAATCAATAGAAGAGTAGATGGGACAAAAAGTTAATCCGATAGGACTACGATTAGGAATCGTTAAAGGATGGGAATCCAACTGGTATGGCGGTAAAAAATTTGAAGCCAAGCTTGTAGAAGATGATAAAATAAGAAAATACATTAATGCACGTTTGCAAAAAGCCAGTATATCGAAAATATATATTGAACGTACATTAAAACTGGTAACGGTTACTATCAATACCGCTCGACCGGGCTTAATCATTGGTAAAGCAGGACAAGAAGTTGATAAACTGAAAGAAGAATTAAAGAAAATTACCAATAAGGAAGTTCAAATCAATATATCAGAAATCAAACGTCCGGAATTAGATGCGGTGTTGATAGCACAAACTATTGCTAAGCAAATAGAAGGACGTATGTTTTATCGTCGAGCCGTAAAAACAGCCATTGCATCTACCATTCGTGCCGGTGCAGATGGTATAAAAGTAAGCATTTCCGGTCGTATCGGCGGTGCCGAAATGGCAAGAACAGAACACTTTAAAGAAGGTTCTACTCCTTTGCATACCTTACGTGCCGATATTGATTACAGTCATGCCGAAGCACATACTACCTACGGTCGATTGGGCGTGAAAGTATGGATTTGCCGAGGACTTATTTACGGAAAAAAAGATTTATTTCAATCAGCGGTAGAAGCAAAAGAAGCCAAATCAACCCCAAACAAAAGAATGGGCAGAGGCGGTGATTTCGGATCACAAAGAAGAAGAAAATCTAATCAATAAGAATTTGAAACTATAATAATATAATTAGAGATGTTACAACCGAAAAAGACGAAATATAGAAGGGTTCAGAAAGGCAAAATGAAAGGAAATACCAAACGCGGTGCCGAAATCGCTTTCGGTTCGTTTGGAGTTAAAGCCCTTGAAGAATGTTGGATGACAGGACGTCAGATCGAAGCTGCTCGTCAAGCTATCACACGTTACATGAAACGTGAAGGCCAATTATGGATTCGAATATTTCCCGATAAACCCGTAACCAAAAAACCGGCCGAAGTACGTATGGGTAAAGGTAAAGGATCACCCGAATATTTTGTTGCAAGGGTATCGCCGGGAAGAATATTGTTCGAATCCGACGGTGTTCCTTTGAACGTAGCAAAAGAAGCCATGCGTTTGGGTGCGCAAAAATTACCTATATTAACCGAATTTGTTATAAGAAGAGATTACTCAGAAGAAATTTAAAATATTATGAAACAGGCAGTAATAACGGAGCTTTCTACCAAGGAATTATATGAAAGATTGGAAACGGAAGAAATGCAATTGCACAAATTAAAATTGCATCATGCCATTTCTCCTATTGAAAATCCCAATAGAATTAAAGAATATCGTAAAACAATTGCACGATTAAAAACCGAAATTAGTAGTCGTGAACTGGCAGAAAAGAAATCTCAAAAATAATTGATGATGGAAAGAAATTTTAGAAAAATAAAAGAAGGTATTGTTGTTAGCAATAAAATGACTAAGTCAATTGTTGTGGAAGTGGAACGGAAATTTAAACACCCTATATACGGAAAATTTCTGAAAAAATCTTCCCGTTTTATGGCACACGACGAAAATCAAGATTGTGGTATAGGCGATACTGTACGTATAATGGAAACCAGACCATTAAGTAAAAATAAATGCTGGAGATTAGTAGAAATAATAGAAAGAGCGAAATAATATGATACAGCAAGAATCAAGACTATCGGTAGCAGATAACAGCGGAGCAAAAGAAGTTTTATGTATTCGCGTTTTAGGTGGAACAAAAAAACGTTATGCCCGTATAGGAGATAAAATAATCGTAACAGTTAAAGATGCTATCCCTTCTGGAGGCATAAAAAAAGGTACGGTTACCAAAGCGATTATTGTTAGAACAAAAAAAGAAGTTCGTAGAAACGACGGTTCTTATATTCGTTTTGATGACAATGCGGTTGTATTACTAACAGCTACGGAGGAATTAAGAGGAACACGTATTTTCGGACCGGTTGCTCGTGAATTAAGAGATAAACAATTCATGAAAATCGTGTCGTTAGCTCCCGAAGTTTTATAAATTTACAGGTAAAAAACACTTAGAATGAAAATACATATTAAAAAAGGTGATACGGTAAAAGTCTTGTCGGGCGATGATAAAGGTCGTACCGGTAAAGTCTTGAAAGTGGAAGTAAGCAAGTATAGAGCTTTCGTTGAAGGTGTTAATTTGGTGTCGAAACATACCAAACCAAACGCAAAACACCCCCAAGGCGGGATTATTAAAAAAGAAGCTTCTGTACATATATCCAATTTAATGCTTGTCGATGCTAAAGGTGTAGCAACCCGTATAGGTCGTCAACGCAATGATAAGAATAATTTAGTTAGATATTCTAAAAAATCAGGGGAGGAAATTAAGTAATGAGTTACGTACCAAGATTAAGAGAAAAATATTTTAAAGAAATCGTCCCTGAAATGCAAAAACAACTGGGATGTAAATCGGTGATGAGAGTACCGAGAATAACGAAGATTTGTTTGAACCAAGGAATAGGTGCCGCTACAGCCGATAAGAAATTAATTGAAATCGGAATCAATGAAATGACTACCATTACCGGTCAAAAAGCTGTAGCTACCAAATCGCGTAAAGACATTTCGAATTTTAAATTAAGAAAAGGAAATCCCGTAGGTGTTAGAGTAACTTTAAGAGGAAATAAGATGTATGAATTCCTTGATCGGTTAATTTCCGTTTCCATCCCTCGTATACGCGATTTTAGAGGAATCGATGATAAGAGTTTCGACGGAAAAGGGAATTATTCTTTGGGAATTAGTGAACAAATCATTTTCCCCGAAATTGACATCGATAAAGTTAATAAAATCAACGGTATGGACATTACCATCGTTACTACAGCACGTAACGACCAAGAATGTCTGTTCCTGTTAAAAGAATTCGGATTACCATTTAAAAATCAAAAGAAATAATATGGCAAAAGAGTCAATCAAAGCTAAAGAAGTTAAAAGAGCAAAGTTAATTGCAAAATATAAAGAAAAACGAGAGGCTTATAAAGAGATAATTCGTACAAGTAATGATTATGAAGCCGTGAAAGCAGCTCAAATCGGTTTACAAAAATTACCTCCGAATTCAAATCCTATTCGTTTACACAATCGTTGTAAATTAACAGGAAGACCAAAAGGATATATGAGAACTTTCGGTATTTCGAGAATTAATTTCAGAGAAATGGCTTCCAAAGGGTTAATACCCGGAATTAAAAAAGCAAGTTGGTAATACATTAATAA
>Ga0265293_10009923_pt1 | contig 13488 bp, 9 predicted proteins | sample Munlanlewell138R_FD_192505 | JGI IMG/M metagenome (GOLD analysis project Ga0265293, IMG submission 192505) | Leachate microbial communities from a municipal landfill in Southern Ontario, Canada - Leachate well 138R | ecosystem: Engineered > Solid waste > Landfill > Unclassified | place: Canada...
TAAAATACATACTAAGTTTAGAAATAAAAAAGAATCTAAATTACTGAAAATTAAGTTTAAATTGGGAGTAGTTTAAAGCTCAAAAAATAGTTAAGATAAACAAGTAAATGTCTCATTTTTTTTTAAAAAAAACATTAATAAAAACTCTTGACGGATTTTTCCTATTATTAATTATTTTTAGTTTTTTCTTTAATCCAAAAATAGTCTCGGCGGCAACATATACATGGAATCAAACTGATTGGTCAGATGGATTGGATAATGGAACTTTTCCAAATCATACCAGTAATCAAACAAACTGGACAAAATATTTTTCAAAAGATTCAGACGTAAAATCAGAAACTGGGTTAATGACCTTGTCTCCGATATCTGCTTCCAGTAGTCAAACTTCAGACACTGACTTTTCATCAGGGACAATTTCAGGGGTATCAATTTCGGGGACAGAATCATCAGGAAGTATTACTATCGCCAGCAGAGAAATGTCAGGAACTCTTAGTCTGGGTAATTTTCACACTTGTTCAGTAAAAAGTAATGGAACAGTATTTTGTTGGGGAGATAATAGATATGGTCAATTAGGTATAGGAACAACTGCAAGAAGTTTGTACCCTGTTCAAGTTTTAGGTGCCGGAGGAACTGATGTTTTAACAGAAGTAGAAAAAATTGTTGCCAATGAATACTCAACTTGTGCTCTAAAAAGTAATGGAACAGTATTTTGTTGGGGAAACAATGCCGAAGGACAAATAGGTATAAATAATACTACTTTTCAAAAAAGCCCTGTTCAAGTTTTAGGTGCCGGAGGAACTGATGTTTTAACAGAAGTAGAATCAATTTCCGGTGGTGAAAAACATAATTGTGCGGTAAAAACCAACGGTACCGCTTTTTGTTGGGGATTAAATAGTTCAGGTCAAATAGGTAATAATTCTTCTGGAACTAATGCCCTTTACCCTGTTCAAGTAGCTGGTGCCGGAGGAACTGGAGTATCAAGTTCAGTTAGTCAAATTGCAGCTGGAGCAAGGCATAGTTGTTTGGTTAAAACAGATGGGACGGTTTTTTGTTGGGGAAACAATAGTTCAGGTCAAATAGGTAATAATACCTCTGGGGCAACAAATATTCTTTTTCCAACTCAAGTAATTGGTGCTGGGGCCACTGGAGTTTTAACAGATGTGGAATCAATAGATACTGGTTGGGATCATAGTTGTATTAAAAAAACCAACGGTACTGCTTTTTGTTGGGGAGACAATTGGCAAGGACAACTAGGATCTGGCGATAATGTTACCCCGAAGACATATCCTATTCAAGTATTAGATGTTGGAGGTACTGGAAATATTAGTGGAATAAAAGAAATAACAGCAGGTAATGGAAGTAGTTGTGCTTTAAAAACTAATGGTACTCTTTTTTGTTGGGGTTATAACCCATCGGGTCGATTATTGGGGGTGGCAAATACTATCTCTCCAAGAACATATCCTTTTCAAATATTAGGACTTGGAGGAACCGGAGATATAACCAATATAAATACCGTAAAAAAAGCTTGGGGAACCTTTAATTGTTTTGAGAAAAATACTGGGACTCTTTTTTGCTGGGGCTCTAACGACCAAGGCCAACTTGGTTACAATGGTACCGATTCTAAATATGACCCCATTCAAGTAGTTGGATTAGGAGGAACAGGAATTTTGTCATTAGGGGCGTATATGTCTTCTGGTAATTTTATTTCTTCAGCAATTGATCTCGGTCAAAACTCAAATTTAATTAATCTAGGATTTACTACTACCACACCAGACAATACCTCGATAAAGTTTCAACTAAGAGGTGCCAACAGTTTAGATAACTTGAATAGCGCAACTTGGTATGGGCCAACTGGAATTAGTGATTATTATACTAGTACTGGGACCACTATTAATAGTGAAATAGCCACTAGTAAAAGATATATTCAATATAAAGCCATATTAGAAACAAATGACGATTCTATTACTCCAAGATTAGATGACGTCACCATCAATCATCAATATTACCAATCAGGTTCTTTTATTTCTTCACCCTATGACACTGTTAGTGAATCAAATTTGTTATCAAAAATTCAATGGATAAAAAGTACTCCTGATGATACAGCAGTTAAATTTCAAATAAGAACAGCTAATAATTCAACTAATATAGCTTCAGCTGATTGGAAAGGACCAGATGGAACTAGTGAAACTTATTTCAGTGACAATTTTGGAGGAGAGACAATGCCAGCTAGTGTTAGGGATGGAGTAAATGACCAATGGATACAATATAAAGCATTCCTAGAAACCAATGATTCATCAACAACGCCATTAATTTATGATGTGACAACTACTTATGTAGTTAATGCTCCTCCATCATTTGATTCAATATATGAGACAAATGGATTTGGAATAACCGCGGGAACAGTCGGAACTTTTAATTTTTTATATAGTGTTGGGGACACTGACACTGATCAAGGTTCAGAGGCGAATCGATATAAATTATGGCCAACTTTTGAATACACTATAGATAATGGGAGTACTTGGACAACAATCGCTGATGAAAATCTAACTGGGCCAAATTCATCTAACCCAATTACTTTAATTAGTCCATCAAATTATGTGATAGATACAACTACTTGGAATGCAGCGGCAGATTTACCAAATTCATATAACACAGTGAAAATAAGAATGGTCATAGATGATCATGAAGCAGCTAATAACACTAGTACTATTACTTCTGATGCCTTTGTGGTTGATACAAAAGCTCCGGAAGCAGGGACACCAGATGGGGGTGGAACTGGGATAAATATTAATAGAAATGTTACGACATCTTTGGCAGCTGATAAAACAAATAGTAGGAACGTGACTTTATATTTTAGCGCTACAGACGATTCGGCTATCCAATTAAAATATTCAACTGATGCAAATTTTACTGGAGCTAGTTATCAAGATTATGTGGCCTCAGTTGGTTACACATTACCAACTAGTGATGGAAGTAAGCGAATTTATGTCAAATTTAAAGATTATTATGGAAATGAAACAGAAAGTTATTCTGATGTAATTGAATTGGATACTACCTCTCCTACCAAGCCAGTATCACTATTTATTCAAGATGTTTCCAACTCTTCAATTAATGAATCAAGATTATTTTTAAATTGGGCAAAAAACAGTGATAGTGATTGGTTGGGGTATAAAATTTATAGATCGACTGATGGAAGTACTTATGACCTTCAACAAACAATTAATAATATAAACACCAATTATGTGGTCGATACTGGAGTGACATTAGCGACAAATTATTTTTATAAAGTGACGGCAATTGATGATCTAACGAATGAATCAGTGGGGTCAACTATTTCTCAAACTGTGGGAGGAAACCCATCAGACGCAATCGCTCCGACAATTAGTAACATCCAAGTTTCAAATAAAACAACCTCTTCAATCACTATTACTTGGACAACTAATGAAGTTAGTAATAGTACGATTTTGTATTCGACAGATACTAATTATGGTGAAGCAAAAATAAGTTCAGGATATTCATTGAGTCACTCAGTAACTTTGGCAGGATTAACGGCAGGGACAACTTATAATTTCAAAGTGCGATCAGATGATGGAGCTGGAAATGCGACTGATTCTGAGGCTAATAGTTTTACAACTAATGCTGCTGATGTGGTAGGGCCAACAATTTCTAATATAGGGTCAACCTCAGTTACTGATAATTCAGCAGTGATTATTTTTACTACTGGTGAGGCAGCAACTTCATTTGTAGAATATTCAACCACTAGTGGTTTTAGTAGTGGAAATATTGTGGGAGGAAATATTTTAGAAACAAGTCATTTGGTTAAACTAACTTCTTTAACCCCAGGAACAACTTATTACTACAAAGTCAGATCAAGTGATATTAATGGCAATGAAACAGTTTCAACTGAAAAAACATTGATAACTTTGGTTAATGATAATGATTTGACAGTGCCAGTAATATCATCAGTGTCTGTATATAGTACTGCCTATAATACCGCCAATATTAGATTTACTACCAATGAGAATACCTCTTCTTTTGTAGAATTTGGAAGGACAAATAGTTATGGAAGAATATATGGGGTAGATGAAAGTGTTACTAGTCATTCAGTCAACTTACCTTACGATTTAAAACCTAATTCTATTTATTATTATCGAGTAAGAGCTAAAGATACTAGCGGTAATGAAACAATTGGGATTGGAAGTAGTTTCACTACAGACGCCGATCCAGAAGATATTATCTCCCCTATTATTTCAAATATAGAAATGAGTGAAGCGGGAAAAAATGCGATCACAATAACCTGGACAACAAATGAAGTAGCTGATTCTTACATTGGTTTTAGCGAAGATTTAACTTACTCGCTAGAACAAGGTAAACCAACTATGACCACTAGTCATTCGGTAACTTTGGTCGGATTAAAACCAAAAACTAAATATTATTTTAGAGTTAAATCAGCTGACCCATCAGATAATTTAACAACTGATAATAATAGTAGTGAAGGCTACACGTTTGTAACCGCTGATGGAGAAAATCCACCAACATTATTTGCTAATCAAATTAGAGATGTGGGGTCAAGTTCGGCAAAGATTTATTGGGAAACTAACACTTTAGCTAATTCTTATGTTGAATATGGATTAGATGAATCATATGGCGAATGGGCAGGATTAAATGATTCAGAGACAGAACATGAAGTCCAATTAACTAATCTATTATCAGCAGCAACATATAATTTTAGAGTTCGATCAAAAGGAACTAGTAGTGGATCTGAAGCGGTGTCACAAAATTTTACTCTAACAACACAAGGAGTGGCGACAACAGCAGTAGGGACAACAACGACAGTAACAATAAATCCAACTGAAACCAGTATTTTAGACAGTATTAAAAATGGCACAGTAGATTTTGTTAAAAAAGTATTAAATATAATTCCTGATACTTCACTGTCTGAAAGTGATTTTATTGACACAATGAACTCAATGAGTCCTAAGATTGTGTCTTCTCCATCGATATCAGCTGGTAATATTACGGTTGAGCCAGGAATTGATAAAATTATAATTTCTTGGAAGACTGATAAAAATGCTAGTTCGTTAGTAGGGATAGTATCGGATAAAGAATACAATAAAGATGCCAGCGACCCATACACTACCACAGTAGGAAATCCAGATGAATCAGTCACTAGTCATTCAGTAGAGATTAGTAATTTAAATCCAAATACAACTTACCATTATCAAGTGAAATCAAAAGCAAGTTTGGGAAATTGGACTAAAAGTGAAGATTATACTTTTAGTACTTTATCAATCGATTCAGAGGTAAGAGATCTTAGTTTTGAAAAAATCGGAGAAAAATCAATTAGTGCAAATTGGCAAACTAGTTTTGAGGCGAGAGCAATGATTGAAGTAATTGATATGTTAACTGATAAAACAGTGGTAAAGGATGAAGAAAAAGGATTTAGTAAAAGTCATAGTTTTAAAACTGAAGAATTACAAACATCGACAAATTATAAATTGAAAATTATAACAGTGGCCAAAGATGGGACAGTGTCAAAAGAATCGATTTATCCATTCTCAACATCAACTAGTAGTAATCCACCAGAAATTACTAATGTAAGAAACTCAAACGCCTTAATAGGTGGAGCAGTGGAACAAGTCCAAACAATAATTTCTTGGAAAACTGATAAACCATCAACTTCAAAGGTTTTATATGATGAGGGAATGGCAAAAGAACTTAAATCATCAACTACTCTAGATAAGTCTTTAGTGACTGACCATATCGTAGTAACAACGGCTTTAAAACCAGGGAAAATATATAAATTTAAAGTGGAAAGTGGCGATACTAACGGCAATATTTCAACTTCAAAGGACTATATAATAATGACTCCAAAACCACAAGAATCGGTCATAAATTTGATAATTGATAATTTTACTTCGTCATTTTCGTTTATAACTAACAGAAATTAAAATGGAACCATTAGTAAAAATAAATAATTTAAAAGTAATTTATAATTTAGGAAAAATAAATGAATATTCGGCCTTAAAAGATATTAATTTGGAAATTTACCCAGGAGAATATGTAACTTTTTTTGGACCATCTGGTTGTGGTAAATCCACTTTACTTTATACCATTGCCGGATTAGAATTTCCCACTAGTGGAGAAATAATAGTTAACCAACAAAAACCAGGTCAGTTAAAAAATCAAGAGTTGGTAAATTTTCATCGATACACAGTGGGAATGGTCTTTCAGGCTTATTATCTTATCCCCCATTTAAATATATTCAATAATGTTTTATTACCAAGAATTTTTTCAGGTGATGAAATAAATAAAAGGACAGAAAAAGCCAATGAATTAATGAATAAATTTGGAATAATAGATTTGGCTAAAAGAAGACCATCTCAATTATCTGGAGGTCAACAACAGCGGGTGGCGATTGCTAGAGCTTTGGTAAATGATCCATTAATCCTTTTAGCTGATGAACCAGTAGGAAATTTGGATTCAAAAAATTCAGAAATTGTGTTGAAACTAATAGATGATATTCATAGGACAGAAAAGAAAACTATTATTCATGTCTCTCATAATCCAAAAGATTTGGAATTTTCAGATCGAATTTTTTATATGAAAGATGGAATGATTGAAAAAGTAGTGGAAAATAAAAAGAAAAGAATTGACCAAGAAGTAGATAAAAACTCTCAAATTGATTCTTTATCAAAAGCATATCCATATTTAGATAAAAGTGAAATTGAAGCAAAATTAATTTTGAATCAAATAATTTCTAAATATTCAATAGAAACTCAACAACAAATGGAAAAAGCGATCAGTCAATTTGTAAAGGGAGAAATTAATAAAGAAAAATTAGTAAAAATATTTGATAACCCAATTGATAAGGGTGGTTTTGATTTATATAAACAAACAGCTAAGAAAATGGTTAATTTGATTGACGAATTGGCAGAGAATATAGAAATGATGGATGAAAAGGTCAAACAAGAAAGTGAAATTGAAAAAAGAGTTAAAAAAATTAAATCTTATTTATGTGAAAAATATGATCTTAAACTCGATTATAAACAAGTAGAAAGACTAACAGATTTATTAATGGAAAGATTTGATTTTAAATTGAATGAAATTAGGTTTAATCAAAAAATAGCTAAAAGTTTTAAAGATGGAGGGTTGGGAATTAATAGAAGAACAACTGGGAAAATTGGACGAGAAATAAAGTTAATAATGTTTAATAAAAAATTTAAAGAAGATGAAAGTTAAGGATTTATTAAATATCAGTTTACAGAATTTTAAAAACAGAAAATCAAGAATTTTCTTTACCGTCTTGGGAGTATCGGTGGCTATTGCAGCAGTTTTATTTTTAGTCTCTTTTGGATACGGACTACAATCGAGTTTGTTGGAAAAAATAACAACTAAAGATTCTTTATTAACTTTGGATGTAATGTCATCGGATGCCGAGTTAATTAAATTAAATGAAGAAACTTTAAACAAAATTTCTGGGGTGGAAAATGTAGAAAAAATAAGTCCACATGGACAAGCTCCAGGAAATATAACTTTAGGAGATTTAACTTCGGAATCAACCATTAATATAATTGATTTGGACTATATAAAATTAGAAGGTATTTCACCAAAAATAGGGAGAAATTTTGAATCTGGTGATCAGAATAAAATAATAATTAATAGTAGTATTGCTAAATTATTTAATCTAGAAGAAAACGACATAATTGGTAAAAAAATAAAGATGGTAGTGTTTCTACCTGATGAAGAAAGTGAAAATGCTTCAGAGTTAAAAGCTTATAACCTCGAACAAGATTTTGAAATATTAGGGTTAATTGAAGACAGTGATACTCAAGGACAAATATTTATAAAAAATACTGACGTATTATCAGTTTTGCCGATCAAAGAATACTCTTCTGTAAAAGTAAAAATAAATAATCAAACTAATTTGGATGAGGCGAGAAATAAATTAATATCGATGGGATTTTTAGTATCAGCTTTATCGGATACAGTCGATCAAGCCAACCAAATATTTGGAGTGATTCAAATAGTTTTGGGTATTTTTGGAACAGTAGCTTTGATAGTGGCCGCGATTGGATTAATTAATACGATGACAATTTCTCTTTTGGAAAGGACTAATGAAATTGGGATTATGAGAGCAATTGGAGCAGCCCCAGGCGATATTATGTGGTTATTTTTGGGTGAATCTTTGATGATTGGATTTTTGGGAGGAGTATCAGGAATAATTTTAGGAGTTTTATCTAGTCAATTAGTTCAAGTATTAGTAAATTTAGTCTCTAAAAGCCTAGGTGGTGAAGCATTGAGACTTTTTTCTTACCCAATATGGTTTATATTTTTTATTATTATCTTATCGAGTTTGGTCGGTTTGGTGGGTGGTTTTTATCCAGCTAGAAGAGCTTCAAAATTAAATCCATTGGACGCATTGAGATATAAATAGAAGTTAGGACGGAAAATTATTTTTTTGATTTTTTAGATTTATTAATCCCAAGAATCTTGACACCGAAGTAAACGATGAGGGCAATAATAATAAAATCAATAATACTGCTAATAAAACTACCAAAAAAGATTTTAGTTGAACCAATTTGAAAATAGACATTTTTAAGATCACCAATAGAACCAAGTAAAAGACCAACTAAAGGGTTAATAATATCAGTAACAAAAGAAGTAATGAGTTTGGTAATCGAAGCTCCCATAATGAAACCAACCGCTAAACCAATGACTCCTTGAGATTTGATAAATTCAATAAAACCTTTCATATCTAATATATTATAGAATATAATCTCATGATAAAAAACACTTTAATGGAAATAAACGAAAATATTAAAAAGATGGGAGTAGTTGGAGCTATTAGAAAATTTATTAAAAAATGTAACACTGAGGTAATAGTTAAAAGTAGCCGGGAAATAAATCAAATACTTAGGAAAGCTTCTGGGGTAATAGTCGCAAATCATCCAGCTGAGGCTGATGTTTTAGCAATATTGGCAGCAGTTAAAAAAAGAAAAGATATTTATTTGATAATAAATTCTAGTTTAAAAAAAATAATCCCAGAGTTAGATAAACACTTAATTCCAGTTTTTATTTATAACAAATCAATAGAATCTTTTGAGGGTAAATTAAAAATGAAAATAGTAGAAATTTTTCATAAAGTAGCCAAACATTCACTACAAGAAGAAAGAGATAAAAATATTAAAAGTATAAATAGAGCAATAAACAAAATAAATAAAGGAGGTTTGGTAATAATATTTCCTGATGGAAGTGACGAAAAACATGGTTGGTTTAATGGAATAGGTCATATGATTCATGGAATAAAAAATGAAAAAAGTTTTGTAATTAGAGCCTATATCCAAGGGACTTCAAATTGGGACTATTTAAGATTAATCCCATTTATGGGGAGATTTATGCCAAAATTTAAAATAAGTTTTGCCAAACCAATAAAGATAGTTGATATTAAAAAAAATAATCCTAAAGAAATTACTGCTAGTTTAGAAGATAAATATTGGAAATGGAGAGGCTGTCTACAATTATGGTCAAAATTTAGTAAAAATAATTTGTGGTTAAAGATGTTGTTTATTTTTTTAATAAACAAACCTTATTAGTAAATAAACATAGCATCGCCAAAACTAAAAAAACGATATTTATTTTCAATAGCCTTAGAGTAAGCATTTAAAATAAGATCTTTAGAACTAAAAGCAGAAACTAACATTAAAAGACTAGATTTAGGGAGATGAAAATTAGTAATTAAAGCATCAACAAATTTAAATTTAACCCCAGGATAAATAAAAATATTAGTAGAATCTTTTATTGGGATAATTTGATATTTTTTCTGACTATTTAATCTAACAGCTGATTCAAGGGTACGGACTGAAGTAGTACCAACAGCAATAATTCGTTTTCCATTCGCTTTAGCTAAATTAAGACGTTTAGCGACAATTGGTTTAATCTCATAAAATTCTGAGTGGAGAGTTTTTGATTTTAAATTTTCTGGACGAAGGTTTTGAAAAGTACCAAGACCGACATGAAGAGTAATATACTCTATTTGAACTCCCCTCTTTTTTAATTGAGATAATAATTTTTTAGTGAAATGAAGACCGGCAGTGGGAGCGGCAGCTGAACCAACTTCTTTGGCATAAATTGTTTGATACTCTTCCCTAATTTCCTTTTCGGTTTGAGTCGATAAAATGTATGGAGGAATTGGAGTGTGACCAATCTTGTCTAAAACCTGAAAGAATTTTTGATTTTTGAAATTAAATTTAATTTCAATTTCACCTGAATAGATATCACTACTAATTATTTGACCTGTTAGTTGATTGGGAAAAATAATTAATTGGCCAATTTTGGGACGAGGCTTAGAAATGCCAATCCAGGTATCTGATTCAAGTTGGCGAAGTAATAAAATTTCAATATTCCCTCCACTTTTTTTTTGACCTAAGAGACGAGCTGGAAAAACTTTACTTTGATTTAAAACTAAAACATCATTGGGACCTAAAATTTCAACTAAATCAAAAAATTGATGATGATCAATATGCCCAGTTTGCCGATTTAAAGACATAAGACGACAGTGATCTCTTAAACGGGTTGGTTGGTTAGCAATAAGATTACTAGGGAGATTATAATAATAATCTTTTGGATCTAAAAACATGGGCTATTGTAACAAAAACTTAGTTTAGCCGAGCAATAGAAAAATTTAAGAATGAAGCAAAACTTACCCAAGCTAAATAAGGTAACAATAAAACTCCAGCTTTTTTGTTATATGACCAAAATTTAACAATGGTAACTAAAATAGCAAACCACAAGAAAACTATTTCATAAAAAGCAAGCCAAGGTGAATGAAGACCAAAGAAAAGAAAAGACCAAAGTGTATTTAAAATAAGTTGGACCCAAAACCAAAATAGATTATTCTTTTTATTCCAAACAAGATAAAGAGCAATACCCATAAGAAAGAAGAGTAAAGTCCAAACCGGACCAAAAACCCAAGAAGGAGGGTTAAACGAAGGTTTAATTAAATCGGTTATATACCAAGTCTTAACTGAAGAAAAAGTAGCAACACTTCCTAAAATACCCGCACCTTGAGCAATCAAAATACAAAAAATGAGCTTGAAAGGATTAAATTTAGATTTTGTTTTTTTTACCATAAATAATTTTAGCACTATATAATAAATCAATGTGGAAAAAAATTATATTAGGAATAATAATAATAGAAATTGTAATTTCTTGGCCATTATCGTTAATTAAAAAACCAGTCCAAATTAAATTTGATTCAATACTTTACCCAACAACTCAAGACGAATACCTTAGTTTTCAAAATAAATTATCTTTAGACACTAGTAGAATTAAAAGATTTTATTACAACAAAACAACTATTTTAAAAGAAAGATATTTGAAAAACTTTTTGGTAAACATGGATCTTAATAATTATTTTTTTACGATGCATCCTCGGGAAGATGTATCTGGAGTTGATTACCGATTTAAATATCCATTTTGGGCGATAATATTTTTAATACCAGCAATAAAGATAACTCTTAAAAATAAAAAATATAGAAAAATTTGGTGGCTGCTTTTGGGGGAAATAATGGTTTTATCTTTATTTAAACAAATGGATGGGTTAGATTTAATTTTGTTTTTACCAATTACTTGTCTACTTTCTATTGGAGCTAAGGAAATTAATAGATATAAATATGGGTGGATATTAAATATTGGTCTAATAATTTTAATGGCAGTAGAAATTGGGAGGATATTTTAATGAGTAAAAAACAATGGTTGGTATTGATTTTAATTTTGATTTTAGGAATTTGGTTAAGATTTTGGCAACTTGGAGAAACACCAAAAGGTTTTTATTTGGATGAGGCAGCTTTGGGATATAATGCTTATTCAATAATGGAAACTGGTAGGGATGAATTTGGAAAATCTTGGCCACTTTTATTTAGATCTTTTGGAGATTTTAAGGCGCCAATCTACACTTATCTTTTAATTCCAATTTATAAAGTGATAGGGATGAGTGTTTGGTCAACCCGAGTACTTTCGGCTATGATGGGGGTAATAGGGATTTGGTTTTGTTTTTGGTTGGTCAAAAATTTATCTAAAAAAACTAACTTAGGATTAATAACGGCCTTATTAATGACAATATCTCCATGGCATATTATATTTTCTAAAACTAGTTATGAAACAAATGTAGCATTAACTTTTTTATTAATTGCTTTATGGAGTTTTTATAAATTTAAGGAAAATAAAAGATGGTTAATTTTGACGGCCTTAATGGCAGCTTTATCTTTTTTAACTTATCATTCAGAAAGAGTAATTGTACCGTTGGTGTTTTTAGTTTTGTTTATAAAAGAAAGAAAAGAAATTTTTGAAAAAAAGAATATTAAAACTTTAATAATGGCAGTTTTATTTGGATTAGTCTTAATATTGCCAACTATCAAATTAATGGCAACTCCTGGGTTTTTATCTCGATTGAATAGTTTAAGTATTCTTTCAAATAAAGTTAAATCATCATGGGGCTTTAATGAAAATTTAAATGGATGGAAAAATAATGTTTTTAATAACCAAATAATATTGCAAGTAAAAGAATTTGGGTCGTTATACACTTCTTATTTTTCACCAAGATATTTATTTAGATTAGGTGATCCAGGTCCAAGAAGTTCATACCCTGATTTAGCTCCATTTTTATTTTGGCAATTACCATTTTTAATAATAGGGATAATTTGGTTGTTCAAAAAAACAATAAAAGAAAATAATAAAGAAATAAAATTTTTAATAATTTTAATGATGGTGGTTTCCCCTATTCCGGCTTCAATAACTCGTGATCCATTTTCTAGTATTAGAGCCTTACCATTGGTATTACCATTGACTATTTTAGTAGCAGTGGGGATAAATAAATTAATCGAAAAATACAAAAAATTAGGAATAATAATTTTAATAGGATTAATTATTTGGTCTAGTGGAAAAATTTATTTGTCAGTATTTAAATTTAACGATTATTTTAGAGGATGGAGTTGGGAGGAAGGGATTGAAGATATGGTGAAACAGATTAAAGAGAGTGATTTACCAATAGTGATTGATAATAGTAGAGGAGAAATATATTCACAAGTTTTATTTTTTACTAAAGCAAACCCTAAAACTTATCAGGAGAATAATTTTGAAGTTAAAGAAAATGAATATTATAATGATATGACAAGAAATAAAATAAAAAAAATAGATGAGATAACTATCCGAGGGATTGTTTGGGGTGAAGATATTTTAAAAGAGCAAATATTAGTTGGCGATACTTTATCAATAAACGAAAAACAAATGGAGGAACATTGTTTAAGTTTGGTTTTTGAAATAAAAGATAGAGAAGGTAAAGTAATTTATAGAGGAGTAAAGACTCACCCTAAAGATAAGGAAAAATTTAAAGGAATAAGCCCTTGTTTGATCACAACACCATAATGTCTCTGTCGTCTATTTGATCAACTTTTTTAAAACCAAATTTTTCATAAGTATGAATAGCTG
>Ga0265293_10009924_pt1 | contig 13488 bp, 14 predicted proteins | sample Munlanlewell138R_FD_192505 | JGI IMG/M metagenome (GOLD analysis project Ga0265293, IMG submission 192505) | Leachate microbial communities from a municipal landfill in Southern Ontario, Canada - Leachate well 138R | ecosystem: Engineered > Solid waste > Landfill > Unclassified | place: Canada...
GGTGCCATGGACCAACCCACGATACGACGTGAATACAGATCCAATACAGCGGCCAGATACAGCCAGCCGCTGTCGGTACGAATGTACGTCACATCGCACACCCAGGCCGTATTGGGGGCCTCAGGCGCAAACTGACGATTGAGCACGTTCTCAGCCACCGGCAGATGATGTTTGCTATCGGTGGTATGAACGAACTTGCGACGCCAACAGACCTTGAGTCCGCAGGCTTTCATCAAGGTTCGACAGCGGTGGCGTCCAACGTCATGACCTTGGGCACGCAGGGCTGCGCTCAAGCGACGACTCCCATAGGTGCGGCCACTGGCAAGAAAAACCGCTTGGGCATGTACACTGTCCTGACAAATGGGTGCAGGTGTACTTGCTCTGCGACGCGCTGCGTAGTAACCAGAGCGGCTGATGTCCAATGCCTGACAGACCTGTTTGATCGGTGCCTTCTTCGCTAACTCAGTGACGACATCGTGGATCACTTCATTTCCCGTGCGAAGAAGGCCGAGGCCTTTTTTAAGATTTCGTTGTCCGATTTCAGTCGCCGGACTTCGGCTTCCAGTTCTCGAATACGCTGCTGCTCAGCCGTTAACGGTTTGCCAATCCCGGGCCTGCCGCACGATTCTTCATTCAGTTGGTGCACCCAGCGTCGGACCACACTTTCGGTCAGCTTCATTTCGCGGCAAACCTGGCTGACGCTGACGCCTTGCTCGCGAACCATGCGCGCCACCTGCAACTTGAACGCTGGGTCAAAGGTTCGGCGATTCTTGGTTGTGTCGGTTGTCTTGTCGGTCATCTCTTCATGTTCCTTGTCGGGGAGAAAGCACCCGATCAAAGTGTCCATTTAAATTTGACCACAACAGTGACGCTCCCAACGGGAGCTACTGCGTTCAGGCTTCTTCCGCGTCCAGATAAGGCTCGATCAACGCCCGGATATCATCCGGGATACTGACTGAGCTGATCTTTTCAAGGTCAGCAAAGACAACCGTCAGACGGCCCTCGACACGTACAGCGTCGTCGGGGCCGCAAAGGTGCACCTGCATCTGCATTGAGCTGCGACCCAGGCGTTTGATCGACAGTTTGCTGGTCAACAGGTCCCCTAGTCTGCCGGGGCTGTGGAAATCAACCTGCAGGTTGACCATCGGAATGCCGAGGTTACGGTTCGTGTGCAGGTTGTTGACTCCGATTTTCAACCCGTGGTTGAGCCAGTGCTCAACCGTGTCGTGCAGCATTTCGATGTAGCGTGGGTAAAAGACAATTCCTGCAGGGTCGCAGTGCCGCATACCGATTTCAATGGGCAGTTCATGTACTAATGACATACAGTGGTCCTGAGCCGGGTTATGTTAAGGCGCTTTCGGCGTGGCGTTGCCATACCTCGCTGGCGACTTTCATGGCTTCGCGTGTGGATGGCGCGCCTACATAGCCGAGCAATTGAAGTATGGCTTCCTGGATTTCTTCACGTGTCCATCCTTGCCGGATGGCCATCTGAAGATGGATATCCAGTTCTTCGAAGCATCCGGTTGCAATGTCGGCGATACAGATGATCAGGGTACGCATCTTCAGATCCAGGCCTGGCCTTGACCAGATGACACCGAAGAGCGAGGTTGTTGCGACTTTCAGGAACTCTTTCATCATGGGGTCGTTATAGGTGGTCTCGCCACTGAGGCGGAATCGTTCTTCGCCAACCAGTTGTTTGCGAACCTCTTCACCGCGGCGGTGCAGGTCTTCTTCCGGGGTTGATTGCGTGCTCATGGTGTCTTTTTGTCGCTGATCGTATTCGTTCATGAGTTATTAATTTTCCACTTGAACTTCGAGTGCTTCGAGAAAGCGCGACAGGTAGTTGTACGAGGCAATGATCGCAACGAGCTCGACTATTTGCTTTTCGTTAAAGTGCTTCCGCACGTTGTTGAACAGATCCTGAGAAACCTGTATTTCCCGACTCATGGTGTCGGTCAGTCGGATCACCAGGTCTTCCAGCGTATCGAATCCCTTTGGAGCCTCTTGCTGGCTTAGCGCGTTGAGCTGTTCTTGCGTGATACCTGCAGCGATGGCGATCGGTGCGTGCTGATGCCATTCGTAGGCGCAGCGTGTAACGACGGCAACCCGGCATATCGCGAGCTCTCGCAATTTGTCGGGAATTTCGAACGTGTTGCGGATGACCCTGAACAATTCTCGCGATGCGCGAGCAAGATCCGGGCTATGCAATAGCGTCAGGTCTACGTTCAGAAGGCGCCCTCCGCGTGCCTTGGTCAGTTCCTGTGCGAGCGAAAAGGCAACCGGCATTGATGGGTCTGCATAGGGAAGACGAGGTTCTTTGAGTGGCGTTGATAACTGTCTGGGTACGTCACGGGATTCAGGTACCGGTGTGCCTTGGTGCGCATGCAAACGCCATGCGCCATCGGTGCCGCAGCTCCATACGGTCATGAACAGGCTTTCCACAAGTTTGTGCTGGCCGTCCCGGCTGATTACCGCAGACAGCCGCCCTCGGACAACTGCCGACTGCATCAGCTGTTGTACCTGCAGCCCGCTGAAATTCAGTTCCAGGTACTTCAGACTGCCGCTTGAGAGTTTGCCAAGATAACTGTCTTTGCCGTCACAGGCACCGTTCGAATGTACATAGCACAGATCATCCGCCAGGAGCAACTGCAGCTCGGAGAAATTGCCCGCCAGCAGGGCCTGACGGCGGCGTTCTTCGAGCGCAAGCACAAGAGATGCATTGTCCATGGCCTTACTCCGTTTTTCCGGCAGCATGCATGGCCACTCGATAGCCGAAGGTCAGGGCAGGACCCAATGTGGTACCGGGGCCGGGGTAGGTGCCGACCATGATCGATGCCATGTCGTTGCCGCACGCGTACAGGCCTGTCAGAGGTGTCCCCTGGTTATCCAGGACCTGGCCGTCGATGTTGGTTTCCAGTCCGGTACTGGTTCCAATTTCTGCCGGCCACACAGCGAGCGCAACGAAGGGCCCTTTTTTGATCGGTGCCAGGCAGGGGTTGGGCTTCTGGTTGGCGTCTCCGTTGAAACGGTTGAGTTCAGTGTCTCCTTTGCCAAAGTCTGTGTCGTGGCCGCTTTCCGCAAGCATGTTGTATCGGTTGATGGTCTGGCTCAACGAATTTGCGTCGAGGTTGAGTTTCTCGGCGAGTTTCCCGATGGTCTCTGCGGTCGCAAGATAGCCGGAGTGTTCAAATGGCTTGAGGTTGGTGGTGCCTGGGTACACGTTGCCCAGACCGTAGCGGGCAACAAACGACGACTCGCAGATCAGATAGGCGGGAAATGTCGGGGTGGTCTTGTTAGACTCGAACATGGCCTGGACAAAATCGTGGTATGAGTCTGCTTCGTTGACGAAACGATTGCCGGCTCCGTTGACGGCAATCAGGCCTGGCTTGGCGCGGTCCAGCGAGAGGTGAGGGTAAACACCCTTTTCACCATTGTTGCGCTGCGTTACCGACACGGGTGTCCAGAAGGCCCCGGGCCCTTGTTTTTCAGGGGCGACGGTGCCCCCGGATTGCATCCCCAGTTCGATTCCGTCACCCGTGTTGCTTGTGCAGGCCAGGCTGAATGGCGGTGTTGGCGCAGGCATGAAACGCTTGCGAAGCGCCTCGTTGTGGCCGTATCCTCCGGTGGCAATGACTACGCCCTTGTGTGCCTTGATCCGAAGCCGTCGTCCATCGTGCTCAATGAGCGCTCCGACGATTTTGTTGCCCTCGCGCATCAGCTCGACGGCTTTGGCTTCGAACAGAATCGGGACGTTTCTCTTTTTCAGGCTGTAGAACAGTCTGGAAACCAGCGCATTGCCCATCACGACACGTGTTCCCCGCGAAAAACGGAGGCGGTCGGTGACATACCGGAGGAACAGCCTGCCGGAATAGCAAAAGTTGCTGACTGACTTGAAGCGACCAATAAGCCGGGGGATGTCCTCCTTTCCGGCCATCATCCCGCCGAGCACCAGGAATTCGGGTATGGGCGGTCTGACGCGTTCGAAGTCTTTGCCCAGTAGACGGCCGTCAAACATTGCTGGCACCAGCGCCCGTCCGTACACCGCAGCACCGTCCATATCGCGGTAGTCCGGGTGCTTGCCACAGGGCACGAAATACACATCGGTTTTCTCGTGCAGGTAGTCGACAACTTTGGGTCCGGTGGTCAGGTAGGCTGTGCGTATGCCGGTGATGTCTGGTGCGCCGACCAAGGCATCCATGTACCGGGCAGCATCGTCTGCCGTGTCTTGGTATCCGGCTTCCCGGCTTTGGCGATTCCCCGGTATCCAGATCGACCCTGCGGAGGTTGCCGCAGTGCCACCCACTTTCGTGGACTTTTCGATGATCAAGGGTTGCAGGCCTTCAAGTGCCGCAACCAGAGCCGTCGTCATGCCTGCAGCGCCCGCTCCCATTACCAGCAGGTCGACCTCTTGATCCCAGCCTTGAGATGATTGCATGTGAATCCTCATTTAAATTGATTGGTACAGCGAGTTTTTCAAGAACCAAGGAGCTCGGCCACGATGGCTTCGCCGGCGAGCATGCCGAAAACGCTCGACTTGGACAGGCCTCCCGAGTAGCCCGCTGCCTCGCCGCCGCCTTCCAACCCGCCAGTGCAGGCTCCGGCAGCGAAGAGCCCTGGAATGATTTCTGAGTCGGTATTGAGTACACGGCCCTGAGGTGTCGTTGCGATGCCTCCCATGGTGTAGGTGACGCCTGCGCAGACTTCGATGGCGTGGAATGGCCCCTGGCTGATGGGCCAGGCCTTGTAGGGGGTTGAGCTTCGTGGGGGTTGGCCTGCGGCAGATCCGCCAGCGATGAGGTTGTTATAGCCCTTGACGGTGTCCTGCAACGTGGCCGGATTGATATCGAGTTTTACCGCCAGTTCAGTCAAGGAGTCAGCGCTGATCAAGTTGCCCCCCGCTTTGAGGAGATACGGATTGGCTGGCAATAGCCAGTCGCGGCCAGGCCCGTTCCAGATCGCCTCGTCGAACACGATAACGGCAGACAGCGGATCGGAGAGCTGGGCGATCGCATTGGTTACATACACCCCCCCAAGTCCCTCGTTGCAAAAGCGACGTCCTGACCCATCGACGACGATGCCTCCCGTGGCGAGTGAATCGACTACCGGGTAAGGCCAAAGAGCGCCGTCCTTCATGGCATTACGATGCTGGACGTGACCATAGAAGCGGTCCATGCCCACCAGTTTTGCGCCAACCGCTTCGGCCATCAAGAGTCCTGCGCCTTGACCTGATCCGGCGTTACGCTGGAGCAGTCGCTCTGGTCTGCTTGAGATAAAGCGCTTGACGAGTTCCGGATTGGCCTGAAAACCCCCATCAGCGATGATGATCGCTGTGCCCGAGACTTGTTTTTTTTGTCCGGAGGAGTCGGTCACTTCCACGCCTGTACACCGTCCTGTTTCGAGGATCAGTTTATGCGCAGTCATGCCGCGCAGTATTTTGCCGCCTTTCGAGCCTAACCTGGCTTCCAGGGTTCGCAGCATGACGTCTCCCGAGCGTCCGCGCCAGTTCAGGCCCGTCTGACGCACGCCCGGGGGAGCCAGCGCGTTCCGGCGCAGGCCATCTGGCCCGGCTTTGATGAACCTGACGCCCAGCGATGAAAGCCAGCGAAGCGTTCGGCGGGCATTCTGGGTCAAGGCATCGGCCAGTGCTGGATCGGTGGTCCCGCGGGTTGCATGCTCCAGGTTACTGCGGACCCAATCGGGGGCACCAGCCATGTCGTCCATGGCGATGTGGAACAACCCGCCTGTATAGCGGCTGTTGCAGAGGTGGAGCTCGTCGGTGCTTTGCTCGAGGACCGCGACGCGAAGCCCCTCTTCTGCGACCTTGTTGGCCGCAGAGAGTCCAGCCAGGCCAGCGCCGATGACAATGACGTCGGCATCAGTCAATTTCGTCATGGGGAGGCTTTCCTGATATCAGTATTGGGGGATGAGGGTGTCGGCGATGATTCGCAGTACCTCGACGTAGCTCAGCAAGAGACCAAGCAAAATGACGGACAGGACAATGCCCGCAGGAATAAGCCAGAGGGCACCGCTGGATACACCGATGCCGAATGCGCTCACAAGCACCGCCAATGCCAGCGCAATGGACAGGCCTTTACCTCGTGCGACAAGGAACAGGACGACAGGATAGGCAGAGTTCGACTGATGATTCATGGTGAAGCACCTTGAAAATGTATAAAAATCAATAAGAAAGGCGATTCCAGCGCTGTGTTGAACAGGCTGGGGGCAACCCGCACGCCGGGGCCTGTGCGGTGCTCGGACGTTCGGGCTTGCCCAGCGCTACAGATGGCTGGAGCGGATGCGTCGTTTAAACGTCGTCGTGAATGCCATTGCGCAGTGTGCCAATAGCATCTACGACGATTTCACAAACATCGCCAGGTTTCATGAAGATCTGCGGGTCACGCTTGTTACCCACCCCCCCCGGCGTGCCGGTCACGATCACATCGCCCGGTGAGAGGGGGATGAAGGTAGAAATGAAGGCGATCTGACGGGGGATGCTGTGGATCATCTTGTCTGTGGTGGTGTCTTGCAGCACCTGCCCATTGAGAACCGTCTGCAGGCGCATCACCTGGCCGGGCAGGATTTCGTCGCTGGTCACCATCCAGGGGCCGAAACCACCGGTTTTGTAGAAATTTTTGCCGGGTGTCCACTGCGAAGTGGCCATTTGCCAATCGCGGATTGAGCCATCGTTGTAGCAGCTGTAACCCGCGACGTGATTCCAGGCGTCTTCTTCTTTGATGCGACGACCTCCTTTACCGATGATTACCGCGATTTCTGCCTCATAGTCCAGGCGGTGTGATTCGGGTGGGCGTACGATATCCTGTCCGTGCGCGACCTGCGATTCTGCAAGGCGGATGAAAATTGCGGGTGTTTCGGTCACCTGGCGTCCGGACTCGGCGACATGGTCGCCGTAATTCAACCCAATGCAAAAGATCTGGCCCGGATTGGGTATCACGGGCAACAAGGTGAGTTGCGAAAAGCTGAGTGAAGGCTTGTGTGTCTTGGCCGCTTCTGCTGCGGCACCAAGCAGGTTTTTCGCGATAAGAGTTTTCAAATCAGGCGCCTGTGCGCCGAGTAGAGGCGTGAGGTCAAGGACATCGTCGCCATTGACGATGCCGTAAGAGGGAACACCCTGGTTCAGGAAGCTGATGAGTTTCATGGTTTGGCTCTCTTGTGTGGTTAGTTAGGAAAATATCAATGCAATCGCGCCGAGATTTCGCGTGCGGCGCGCTGGATGAGGGGAATGATCCGTGCCTGGTCGATAACGGCCATGCGCTCCACCGTCGTTACGAGCGTGAGTGCGCCGATCACGTTGCCATCGGCTTGTTGGAGGGGAGCGGCAATACCTGCGAGACTGGCTTCCAGTTCACCGCTGGAAAAGTAAAAGCCGTTTTTTCTGATTTTGCTGAAGTAGCGCCGAAACTCAGGCCAGTCTGTGGGCAGGCCCGCAGTGGCAATGTCTTGAGGATGAGCGTCATACAATCGACGAAGTTGTGCAGTGCTCATGCCCGCCAGAACGACCTTGTTGGGTGCCCCACCCTGAAACAGCGGACGTGGATGGCCACGCCCATAGCTCAGTTGAGCCGGCATGCTGCCGTATTCCCGGTGGGTATCGAGCAGTTGGTCGCCGAGCAGGCCGGAGACTACACAGTCGATACCGGTCTGAGCCACCAGTTCTTTCATGATGGGGATACCGCATTGCAACACTGGATCGGCCTGACGGATGAGGTAGTCAAGCACGATAATGCGTGCGCCTAAGGTGTACTGTGCATCGGTGCCGCGCCGTAGCAAGCCCGCATCGCTCAGGGTTTTCAGATAGCGGTAGCTGGTCGGTAGAGACACGCCCAGCGTTTCGCTGATGTCTTCGGCACTCCAGTGCAGTCGTTGCGCAGAGAAAAGATCAAGCACGCTGAGCATGCGGGAAAGGCTGGAATCGGCTTTTTCGGTCATTGTCTTGGCAGAAATATCAGTGGGTTAGCGCTGCAGTGGTAGGCAGCAGAGTGCTGATGCTATCAAGTTCAGCACTCGTCTGTGCAGTACCCAGGATATAGCGGTCAGGTCGTAGCAGTACGGCGCGTAGTCGGTGTTGCTCCAGCCATGACAGGATCTCGGGATCGCGTGCGGGCAGTACGACCAGGCCGTGTGCCTCCCACCGCGCACGGGTGTCGCTGGTGACGCCATCGAGCAGGTCGGGTTCACCGATTACGGCGAAGTTCAGACCCAGCACTTCGTCCAGCTGGCGACCATTTTCGACCTTGGGTTGCGGAAAGATCTGCGCCACTGGAGCGCTGTCACCCTGCCACATGCCTGCACCCAGTCGCGGGGCCGGAAACTCGAATGTTTCGGGTTGTCCAGATTTGAATTTTGCGTCGCGCTCACGTGCAGCTTCCGGGTCGGTGGTCTGGATGATGGCCCCCAGCTTGACGGCCAGATCAATGAAGGCATGTACGTGCTGGGCGCGTTCGCTGCCGTAGGTGTCGAGCAGAGCATCGTCGATGCGGTTACGCAGCACGGCTTCGAGTTTCCAGGCCAGATTGGCGACATCGCGGATGGCCGCGCACATGCCTTGACCCAGGAAGGGGGGGGTCAGGTGAGCCGCGTCGCCGGCCAGCAACAAACGCCCTTTGCGCCAGACTTTCGCGATTTTTGAGTGAAAGGTGTAGATCACGGCGCGCTCAATGTCGGCCTGCTCGGGTTTAATCCACTTGCTTACCAGTTTCCATAGGGTTTCGGGCTGCACCAATTGTTCGGGATCGTCATTGGGCATCAGCATGATTTCCCAGCGGCGACGGTTACCTGTGACATTCACGAAAGTCATGGGCCGGGCCGGATCGCAATGCTGTACTGAGTGGTCGGGCAGGTCGGGTACTTCCGCTTTCAGGCGGACATCGAATACCAGCCAGGGCTGTTGCAAGCCCAGGTCAATCATTTCGTCACCGATGGTCCTGCGTGTCAGCGACCGGGCACCATCGCAACCGATCACATAGCGCGTCTGTACGGTATATTCATTGCCGTCCTGCAGATTTCTGACCTGAAGCGTGGCATAGCGAGTGCCATCTTCGATGGTAGCAACCTCGTGGCGTGTACGTACCTGCACACTGGGGTAACGTTTCACGCCATTGCGCAAGACGACTTCGAGTTCGGGCTGGTGAAAGTAATGGTTGTTGGCGCAACCGTGGGGCCCGCGCTCGCTGGTGCCGGCGCGGATCAGCATGGTTTCGCCGGCGGCATTGTTGAAGTAGGTGCCCTTGAGGCCCGGCCGCGAGATGGCTTCGACGTCGGGGCGAAGACCGGCGGTTTCGAATACGCGCATGATCTCACCATCGAAATGGATGGCACGTGGCAGTGGATAAATGCCGGCCTCACGCTCAAGCACCAGTACCGACAGCCCATACTTGCCAAGCAGATTGGCCAGCGTTGCGCCTGCCGGACCGTAGCCGATAACGACCACATCGAAAATGTTCTCGCTCATGCCGTGTATCCCATAAGTTGCTCCATGTCGGAGACCCACTGTGCACGGCTGCGGAATTTGGGCCGGCTGCGCGCAAGCGTCTCTGCGGCGGCCATCACAGCGTCGTCGCTTTGATCCAGATCGATCGGCTCTCGGAGTGGCTGCTCACAGTACCAAGGCATGTCCATGAAGACTTCGATACGGTTGCCTTCAGGATCGCGAAAGTAGATCGACACAGAGTTGCCATGGGTTGCGCAGCTCAACTCAGCCACATCGGGATCGGCCATTGCCCGGTTGCGCACCTCGCGCAGTGTGGCCAGATCGGGCACGCGCAGCGAGATCTGGTTGATCACGTTGAAGGACAAGTCGGCGGGGCGGCCGCTGGTGAGCACGATCTGGTGGTGCTCAGACGGATCACGACTGAGGAACGCCAGTTCCACCTCGCCGTGTAAGCCTCGGTCGGTTTCGAAAAAGCACATCACGTCACGATAAAAGCGAATCATGCGTTCGATGTCGTGCACGTAAAAACCCATGTGGCTGAACATCAGCGAGTTGTGTTGGCTTAGTGGTTTTTTCATTCATATCTCCTATTATGAGAATAATTGCAATTATATTGAATGAATAATCTAAAAATATCTAAGTGTTTATCCTATGTTGAGAAAATTGAGGATTTTATTAGAATGCTAACAGGCTTCCAGGTCTTGATCTTTGTTAATCCATAAAGACGTCTGCGTGAGTCGCATCGCCTGCCACCCAGATTTGCTTGCAGAATGGGATGTGGTCGATGTCAGGGTCGACATGCTGGCGTAAGTGGGGACAAGAATCTGACCCGCAGGTGCGTCAAGTGCAGTTGTGCAGTTGTGCCGGTCTGATTGGACTGGAGTGTCCCTTGCAAGCAGGGGGCAAAAGAAAAATGTTGACTTGTGCCTGGAAGCCAACCAGTAATCGAACGAGACCTCTCATCCCCGCCAATGGAGACTTATATGAAATTTTCTAATAAATTCAAGTGTTTGCTTGCAATGCCGCTGCTTGCCTTGGCAAGCAATGCGGTTCATGCCCAGGAACCAATTGTCCTGAAGTTTTCGCATCTCACTTCTGCAAACTCAAGGCTGCAACAGCATGTTGTAGAGCCGTGGTGCAATGCAATCGAAAAGGACTCTGGCGGTCGACTGAAATGTCAGATCTATCCATCCATGCAGCTTGGCGGTACGCCCGCTCAGTTGGTAGATCAGGTGAAGAACGGTGTGGCCGATGTTGTATGGACGGCTCCCGGTTATACGACCGGACGCTTTCCGCGAACCGAAGCTTTGGAAATGCCCTTTACTTTGCCCCCAACGGCCGTGGGTGGCACGAATGCGATGTGGGAATTTACCGAAAAATATGCAAAGGATGACTATAAAGATTACGAGCTTTTGGCATTGTGGAGCTCTTCCAATCTGATCATCAGCACAACCGATAAGCCGACACTGACAGTAGAAAGCTTTAAAGGCTTGAAACTTCGTAGCCCCTCACGGTTCACTTCGCTGTTTCTGACTGCTTTGGGTGCAACGCCGGTCACGATGCCGACAGGCGCAATTACAGAGGCACTTTCTAAAGGTCTTGTCGACGGCGCCATGTCATCGTGGGAAATTATTCCGACCATCAAAGCAGACGAATACACCAAATACCATATGGAGGGTCCGGCTACGCTTCCCGGCTTTTCTCAAACGCCGGTTGTCATGCTCATGAATAAGGGCAGGTACAACTCATTGCCTGACGATCTCAAGGCGGTTGTCGACAAAAACAGCGGTGCGGTTTTGGTGGAAATGGCTGCAAAAGTTTGGGAAAAGGGGAATGAGGAGGCGAAGAACCAAATGATTGCCAACGGGCATAAGGCTTTGACGATCAAGAATTCTGACTATACAGCCATGGCGAATGTCACCACTGCTGCGGTAGAGAAAGAGTGGATTAAGCAGGCTAATGCACGGGGGCTCGACGGTAACAAGCTCATAGCAGAAGTGCGTGCCATCGGAAAAAAACATCTTCCAAAGTAACCGTTGGAAGATATTGACTCAAAAGGGTGCGCTTGCGCCCTTTTCTCGGATCTTTGTTCAATTTACCAATTCATAACGCCATGGCAGAACTTATTCCCGAAGAAGCGCTGAATGCTTCCCGCCGACCCGCGCGCAATGGTATCGCTGGTTTGCTTGACTCCGTCGTCACCTGGTGGAGTCTGGCAGGCGGGCTCTTGTTTTGTGCCATCGTCGTCATGTCCATCATTTCCATCGTCGGGCGCAAGTTGTATTCGGCGCCTATTGAGGGCGATATGGAGCTCCTCATGATGGGTGCTGCTGTCGGCTCTGCAGCTTTTCTGCCGCTGTGCGAGATGCACGATCACCACATCAAGGTTGAATCCCTGACAAATGGGCTGGGCGTGCGCGGCCGGGCCTGGCTCGATGTGATCGCCCACGGCTTGCTGACCATCGCCGCAGGTGTCATTGCCTGGCGCACCCTGCTCTACGCATTCGAAACCCATGAGAACATGGGCGTTTCCCTTCTTTTGCTGGTGCCTTTGTGGCAACCCGTAATGCTGCTGGTACCCAGCTTTGTGTTGCTGACCCTGGCGGCCTTCTACCGGACAGCAATGTCGTTCCAAATTGCATCTGGAGGTGCCCAATGAGCGGTATGGCGGTTGGTTTGAGCATTTTTGCGGGCCTCATGGTGCTGCTGGCCTTGCGTGTCCACGTGGGTGTGGGTATGTTGCTGGCTGGTGCTGCCGCCTATCTGGCCATGAATAACTGGGAGTCCGCTTCCCTACTGTTCACGATCAACAACCTGGCTTATGCTCGTCTAAGCAACTACGATCTGGCAGTGATTCCGCTGTTCATGCTGATGGGTCAGTTTGCTACTCACGGAGGGCTGTCCAAATCGCTGTTCCGCTTTGCCACAGCCTACATGGGGCACTGGCGGGGCGGTCTGGCCATGGCCTCAACCGGGGCCTGTGCGGGTTTTGGTGCGATTTGTGGGTCTTCACTGGCTACGGCTGCCACCATGGGGCAAGTGGCATTGCCCGAGTTAAAGAACCATGGTTACTCTGGTCGCCTGGCCACGGGCGCACTGGCGGCTGCGGGTACGCTGGGCATCATGATCCCACCCTCTGTGCCGCTGGTAATTTATGCCGTGTTGACGCAAGAATCCATCGGCAAGCTGTTTGTGGCTGCGGTGGTACCTGGTCTGATTGCAATGATCGGCTACATGATCGTCATCAAGATTATCGTGACCCTGAACCCGTCTTCCGGCCCTGCTTGTGAAAAACACACGTGGGCCGAGCGCCTGACCGCTACGATTGCCGTGTTGCCAGTGATGGGGGTCTTTGCGGTGGTGATCGTTGGTATCTACGGCGGCTGGGCCAATCCGACAGAAGCCGCCTCTATAGGCGCGGCAGCTTGCGGCGTGTTGGCCATTCTGGGTGGCATGCGTTGGAAGGGCATCAAGACCAGTCTTATCGGCACGGCTTACGCCACGGGTATGATATTTTTGGTGCTGTTGGGTGCCGACTTGCTGAATTCTGGCCTGGCACTGACGCAATTGCCGGTGGAGTTGGCCGAGTGGGTGAAAAACTCCGGTTTGCCGCCTATCCTTGTGTTGATCGCGATTTTGGTGGTGTATCTGGTGCTGGGCTGTGTGATGGACTCGCTGGCCATGATTTTGCTGACGATTCCAATCTTCTACCCCCTGTTGATGGGCCTTGATTTCTTTGGCATGAGCGTGTCTGACAAGTCGGTGTGGTTCGGCATCCTGGCACTTATGGTCGTGGAATTAGGTCTTGTCACTCCGCCTGTTGGTATGAATCTTTTTATTATCAACAAGATGTCCAGAGATGTGCCTTACCTTGAAACCATCAAGGGTGTGCTGCCTTTCCTCGCTTCTGACTTATTGCGTATCGCAGCCCTTGTGGCCTTTCCTGGCATCACACTTTGGTTGCTGAGTGTCACCTGACCGTCAGTATCGGGGTGCTCATCGGATGAAGTGCACCCTAGTCACAGTCTTGGGTATTTAAG
>Ga0265293_10009926_pt1 | contig 13485 bp, 13 predicted proteins | sample Munlanlewell138R_FD_192505 | JGI IMG/M metagenome (GOLD analysis project Ga0265293, IMG submission 192505) | Leachate microbial communities from a municipal landfill in Southern Ontario, Canada - Leachate well 138R | ecosystem: Engineered > Solid waste > Landfill > Unclassified | place: Canada...
TATTGGACAACGAAGTATATCATTAAGGGTCATAAGACCATATCCCATAGATGAAAGTGAGAATTTAGTTAGATTATCTAAGACTGCCATGGAATTACTAGGGCTAGACGAAACAGATACAGTCATCATACGAAACGAGGATTGTAGCTGTAAAGCTAGGGTCTTACTCATAGATGATTGGGATATTATATCAAATGAAAATAGAATTAAATCTGAGCAGGAATTGAGTTTGCTAATTGGGATCCCAGCATATATGAGAAGTAAATTAGAACTTCCATTTATAAATTCAAATGTTTTTGTTGAAAGAGATTTAAGCTACTTTTTTAGGAAACATTTAAATAGTCAAGTTATGACCATAATCAGTTTTATGTTGTCCTTCCCTGTATTGGGAAATATTCCAAATCCAGTGGTTAGATATATTTCCATAGCTATGTTTACAATTTTCATGATATATCTATCTTTTTCTGAGGTTCGTGAAAAGATTTCTAACAAGTAAAATTAATCCAGAAAATTGGAGGCAAGTATGAACAATCTAGAATTTGAAGCAATGGAAGATTACTTTATAAATGAAAGAGAACCTGACATGGTTGGACACAGAATATTAGAAGGAATAAACACTATAATCCTTACTGCACCCCACAGTGTAAGCCAACTCAGAGAAGGAAAAATAAAAGCGGGAGAATTTAGAACAGGACCAATAGTAAAAATCTTAGGTCAAATGTCTCAATGTCACATAGCATTTAAAACTAAGAACTTAGGGGATGATGCAAATTATAATCCCAAATGTAACTTTAAAGACGACTTGATAAACTATGTTAAAGATAAAGGTATAAAACTAGTCCTTGATTTTCACATATCTAGACCTGAAAGAGAGTTTTCCATAGATATAGGTACTGGTCGTGGTGCTAATATTGACAATAGAGAAGACATTCTTCATTGTATCAAGGAACACTTAGAAACTAAGTATGAAAACATTAAAACAGATGAGGTTTTCTCTGCCAAGTATCCCCATACAGTATCTGCTACTGTATCTAGGGAAACAGGAATACCTGCTTTCCAAATAGAAATAAACTGGAATCTAATTGATGACTATAATAAAACTGATGAATTTATTAAAACTATGTTAGAGATTATTAACAAATTGGAGGAAATAATATGAAGGGTTGGATTATTTATAACGGTGCATTGAGAATAAAAAAGGTTGAAAACTTAGTCATAAAACTTGCAGCAGAAGGTAAGAAAAAGGGTATAGATCTACAATTAATTCAAAACAACGAACTTTTGCCATGCTACAATGCCTTTGGCAAAGCAGAACTAAAGTCAATAACAGATTTAGATGAGCCAGATTTTATAATATTTTGGGATAAAGATATTTTCCTAGCAAGACATCTTGAACTAATGGGATATAGATTGTTTAATTCAAGAGAGTCCATAGAAAATTGTGACAATAAGGCATTGATGCACCTAAAACTATCTAATTTAGGCATACGAATTCCAAAGACTATAGCTGGACCCTTTGTTTTCCATCAACAAAACTTAAGTGAGGAATACTTTGAAAAGATTTTCCATGAATTAGGTGAGAAAATCATACTTAAGGAGGCCTATGGTTCATTTGGTATGCAGGTATACCAACTAAATAGTAAGGAAGAGTTACACTCAAAACTAATAGATATTGGCAATAGAGGATTTATAATGCAAGAATTTATAGAAACCAGCTATGGCAAGGATTTAAGGGTTAATATCATTGGTGATAGGATTGTAGGAGCCATGGAAAGAAGCAATCCCACAGATTTTAGAGCCAATATAACCTTAGGTGGGGAGGGAAAGTTTGTTGAATTGAATGATGAACAAAAGGAAATTGCATTAATGGCACATAAGGCATTGAACCTTGACTTTAGTGGAGTTGATCTTCTTTATGGAAAGGATAATGAACCAATACTTTGCGAAATCAATTCAAATGTAAACTATGTAAGTTTTGAAAATGCTTCTGGAATAAATTTTAGTGAGCAATTACTTGACTATATAATGGAGAGACTATAATGAAAGGTTTGTTAATGTACAATAGGGAAGACTATCTTAGAAATGAATCCTATGTAAAGTGGCTGCAGGATGAGGCTAGAAATTTTTCCATTCAATTAGAATTCATGCTAAAAGAAGAATTCGATATTAAGGGGATTTCTAATGAAAAGGGATATGCCTTTGTAATTAATAGAACAAGAAGCTATGAATTGAGTTTAATGTTTGAATTAAACAATATCAGAGTATTTAATAACTCTATGGTCACATTGTTAGGAAACAATAAACTTGCAGCCTACAAATATGCAAAGGACATAGGCTATGAGTTTCCTAAAGTTTTACTTAACTGGCAAGAGGGAGGAAAGATAATTTCAAAGCCTAATGGAGGCCATGGTGGTGAAGGCATTGGCCTTATGGAAGATGTAAATCTAGGAGATGGAAACATTAGATTGCAGCAGGAATTTCTTGAAAACCTAAAGGGAGATATTAGATTTTATATTATAAATAATAAGGTTATTTATGCTGTGCTCCGTTCATCAGGTGATAAAATAGTATCTAACTTTAGTCAAGGGGGTAGCATAGAGCACTATAACATTTCCTCAAATGTTAGGAAATATGTTGAAGACTTCATAGAAGGTCTATCCGTTGACTATGCAGGAATAGACTTTTTACTAACAAAGGACGATAAACTGATTTTCAATGAAATTGAAGATGTTGTTGGCAGCAGAATGCTTAGCCAACTTGGCATTAACAATACTACAGAACTATACCTTAAGCATATAATAAAAGAGATTGCAAAATAATAGAAAAATCATTGACAATTTAGGAAATTTCATATATACTAAATATTGTTCTGTTTGTCTAGACAAACATGATGCCCGGATAGCTCAGTCGGTAGAGCAGTAGACTGAAAATCTACGTGTCGCTGGTTCGATTCCGGCTCCGGGCACCAACAATAATGCGGAAATGGCTCAGTGGTAGAGCATCGCCTTGCCAAGGCGAGGGTCGCGAGTTCGAATCTCGTTTTCCGCTCCATGGCGCCATAGCCAAGTGGTAAGGCAGAGGTCTGCAAAACCTTTACTCCCCAGTTCAAATCTGGGTGGCGCCTCCAAAGAAAAACCTATTACTTTGTATATACAAGGTAGTAGGTTTTTTTATTAAACCTTTATAGTAGTTTGTCGAAATATCTGTGAAAAAGGTTGGCTGAAAAAGAAGGATATTTGAGGATACCAAAATCATTGCATATGGAATTAGCAGAGAAATCTAAAGAAGAAGGAGTAAGTGTGAATCAATATTGTTTATTTTTGTTGAGTAAAAACAGCAAAATATGATATTATTGATTTGCTAATATAAAGGTAAGGGAAGTGAAATACAAAATGAATAGAAAAATTCTAAGAGGATTGGTACTAGTTCTTCTTTTTTCCATATTGATAAGTGGATGCGGTGCTAAGACTACCAATAATGTAGAAACACCTAAAATAGAGGATGTCACAGAAATAATTGAAAATGAGGACTCCACTATAGAAGAGGATGGTCTATATTCGTCTCCTGAAGAAGTAGGGGAGTATATACATCTTTACAACAAACTGCCACAAAACTATATTACCAAGAAAGAAGCAATAGCCCTTGGGTGGGATAGCAATAAAGGAAATCTTTGGGAAGTCACTGATAGGATGAGTATAGGTGGAGATGTCTTTGGAAATAGAGAAGGGCTTCTTCCAAAAGCTGAAAACAGAAAGTACTTTGAGTGTGATGTTAATTATGAAGGTGGATTTAGAGGTTCAGAGCGAATAGTATACTCAAATGATGGTTTAATATTCTATACAAAAGATCATTACAAAACATTTGAACAATTGTATTAAGAGAGGTAAAACAATGAAATAATAATTTTAAATGGAAGAAAAATGTTAGATAAAGAAGTTTCACATAAATATCTAAAGAAAAAACTAATGCTGCCAGATTATTATGGTGAAAATTTAGATGCCCTATGGGATATTTTAAGCACTTTAACAGAATCAATAAAAATCAAAGTTGTAAATATAGATGATATTTATAAAAATCTAGGTCCCTATGGGGAGGAGATCATTAATTTATTTAAAGATGTAGTAGAAGAAAATCATAATGTGAATTTAGAAATAATTTTAGGACAATAGATAAAACCCTATAGCAAATTTGTTATAGGGTTTTATACTTGAAGTATACATGCTATTGGTATAAACTATATTTTGATAAATATGAAGAAGGTGATTTTATGAATCCATTTATTCCTATGAAATTTGCAAATACTGTTATAGTAGATGGAAGAATAGATGAAGAAATAGAGGGAAATTTAAATAAATTGGGATTAAAAGTGATTAAAACCATTAAATGCAGTGATGTCTATGAAAGTATCCAATATCATCCCGATATAGTAATTCATCCAGTAAATCATCATACTTTAGTTATTGCGCCTAATGTTTTTGATTATTATGAGGATAAACTTAAGAATATGGGTATTAATTTAATTAAAGGAGATAAGTTTTTAGGTAGTAAATATCCTGATGACATTGCATATAATGTAGGGAGACTTTCTCGCATAGCTATACACAACTTTAAATATACAGATGAGGTATTGAAATACTATTTAAAAAAAGAAAATATTGAATTTGTAAATGTTAATCAAGGTTATGCTAAGTGTTCTCTAGCCATTGTTGATGAAAATAGCTGTATTACTTCTGATTATCCTATGTTTAAAAAACTAAAATCCCTTGGATTTAATGTATTATTGATCCAGCCAGGCCATATATTGTTGGAAGGTCAAAAATATGGTTTTATTGGGGGAACAAATGGCAGTTTATCCAACAATCAATCTATTATTTCAGGAAGTTTGAATAATCATCCAAATAAAAATGAGATAATAAGATTTTTTGATGAAAACAATGTAGAATTAATCTATTTATCTAATAAAAATCTTCTAGATATTGGAACTTTTATTGCTCTATATTGCCATTAGTGTAAGTCTTTATTAAGTATATGTCTTTTTCTTAAGTACATACTACTAAAAGAAGGGAGTGATACAATGCAAACTATAAAAATAGGTGGAAATGCCAACAAAGAGGAAATTAAGGTTTTAATAACCAGATATTTCTCAAACTCTAAGGTAAATATCCAGGAAGAAGACTATGAAGGAAGATTTCAGTTTTTGCTTTCATTAGGGAAAAAGAAAGACTTAGAGGATATAGCATTTTACAATACTGTTGCCAATTTATCCATGGAGATTATTTTAGATATATATGCAAAACAAATAATTAAAGAAAGAGTGGCACGAATCTGTAGTGATTATTCATTAGAAGATAGAGAAGAGATTATTGTATCAACTCATTTAAACTTAATGAACGAAACCTATTTTAATAAGGAAAAAAACATGATCAAAGAAGAAGTTCTTAACCATGTAATTGAAAATAATGTTTTGTTAATAGATGGATTTATTAATTTTAGATTTAAAAGATTCTTATATATAATAGATATTTCCATAGAAAAGGCCATAGGTGAGATTGAAACTGAAAAGGAATACTTAGAGTTTTTAAGCATGTTACAGTATTTTGTGGATATACAGGAGCCAAAGGCTGAATTAATAAATGTTATTATCAAAGACAATGATTATTTTTTATTAGATAAGGATAACAAAGTTATAGAGAATGGATTTCTAGATACCTTAGAGGAAAATTCTTTTTATGAAGATATAAGTAGTGCAGATCTATTAATTAGTTCACTAATCATACTATCACCTATGAAGTTAGTGATTCATATAGCAGAAGACAAAGAAAAGGAACTGATGGAAGTTATCTCCCAAGTATTTAGGGATAGGGTCCAGTTTTGCAGAGGTTGTGAGATCTGCAAAATAAAAGCAAAGCTGAAAAAAGGTAAGTAGAAGAAGTTGATTAAATCAACTTCTTTTTCTTGGAAATCCTTGTGATTTCTGATATTATATTAAAAAAGGATACATATGGAGGTTATGATATGAGTAAAGATATAGTTAAACCATCAATTTTGCCAGGGTTTATGGAACTTACACCAACAGATCAGATACTATTTAATAAAATGTTAGATACTATTAGGGCAAACTATGAGAAATTCGGGTTTCTTCCCATAGATACTCCTGTCATTGAAAAAACAGAGGTACTTTTAGCTAAAGGTGGGGGAGAAACAGAAAAACAAATCTATAGATTTGAAAAGGGCAGTACAGATATGTCCCTTAGATTTGACCTTACAGTACCTTTGGCTAGATATGTAGCACAGCATTATTCAGAGTTAAATTTTCCTTTTAGAAGGTATCACATAGGTAAAGTTTATAGGGGAGAAAGAAATCAAAAAGGTAGGTTTAGAGAGTTTTATCAATGTGATATAGATATTATTGGAAATGGGACTTTAGATTTTATCAATGATGCAGAGATACCAGCAGTTATTTATTCTACTTTTAAAGACTTGGGTTTTGAATCCTTCACCATAAAAATAAACAACAGAAAAGTACTCCGAGGTTTTTTCCAAAGCATTGATATTGAAGATTCCACTTTTGTTCTTAGAGCCATAGACAAGCTAGACAAGATAGGGATTGATGGAGTAGAAAAAGAGCTTCAAGGTCTAGAATTGAGTGAAGATATTATTGAGAAAATATTAAACTTTATTAATATTGAGGGCAATAATGAAGAAATAATAAGAAGTCTTGAAGACTTGGAAATTAGTAATGAAATATTTAAAGAAGGATTAGAAGAATTAGGAACTGTAGTAAAATATATAGGATTATTTGGGGTGCCTGAAGAAAACTACAGGATAGATTTGACTATTGCTAGGGGCTTAGATTATTATACTGGAACAGTATACGAAACCTTTTTAAATGACTATTTATCCATTGGTTCGGTATGTTCTGGAGGTAGATATGATGATCTGGCTACCTATTATACTAAGCAAAAATTGCCTGGAGTTGGGATTTCCATAGGATTTACAAGGCTATTTTATCAATTAATGGAGGCTGATATTATTAAATCAACGGAAAACTCCCTTACTAAAGCATTAATCATACCTATGGATGGATTTATGGATAAAGGTGTTGAAGCTGCTAACTTTTTAAGACAAGAAGGAATATACAGCCAAATCTACTTAGAAAAAGGTAAGGTGGGGAAAATCTTTAACTATGCAGATAAGTTAAACATCCCCTATGTAATAGTCATAGGCCAAGAAGAAGCTGAAAACAATACTTATTCCTTTAGGGACATGAAAACAGGAGAACAAAAAAATATTTCTTTAGAGGAAGTAATCAAGTGTTTAAAGTAAAAAAATTATGGTATAAATATGAATAATTACTTGACAGATAGATATGCTAATGGTAATATAAAAGTTAATTTAATACTATAGGTGTCGATGGGAAGAGTAATATATTATTTCCTTTTAGAGAGAGAGGATCGTGGCTGGAAGTCTTCTTATGTGAAAGATATATGAAAACTAACCCTGAACCGAGTCTGAATAAAGGACTTCCGCTAATTAGCGTTATTTAAATTGAGAAGTAATTAGGGTGGAACCACGAAGCTTAGCCTTTCGTCCCTACATAGAAATGTGTAGGGATGAAGGGCTTAATTATTTTTATGACCTAACTTAGCGAACGATAGTGAGCTTTAGTAGGTCAAACGCAACATTCGCTATGCTCATTCCTACGCTCACTAGAGTTCGCTTCGCTGTCCGTTTTGTCTACAACGCCCTAAGGCTCGTTGGACAAAAAGGCAATGAATGCCAACCTTAATGTATATTTTATCATTAGGAGTGTCCGCTAGGACCAAATTCATGTGAGCGTAGCAGTAAATGAATTTGAGTTGCGAAACTGCGTGATATAACTGAGTACAATAAATGGTAGTTAATTTGAATTGTGAATTATAAATATAAGGAGGAATGAAGATGGGAAAGATTAAGATAACTTTACCAGATGGATCAATTAGAGAGTTTGATAAAGGTGTATCTGTATATGATGTTACTAAGGATATATCTGAAGGATTGGCTAGGGTTGCTCTTGGAGCAGTTGTAAATGGAGATACAAAAGGAATGCAAGAAACTATAGAAGAGGACTCAACATTTAGAGTAGTTAAGTTTGAAGACAAGGAAGGAAAGGCCATATTCTGGCATACTTCAGCTCATATAATGGCTCTTGCAGTACAAAAGCTTTTCCCAGGAGTTAAGTTTGCCATAGGGCCAGCTATAGACAATGGGTTTTACTATGATTTTGATACAGACCATAGATTTACTCCAGAGGACTTAGAAAAGATTGAAAATGAAATGTCTAAAATCGTTAAGGAAGACCATGTTCTAGAAAGATTTGTAATGGATAGAAATGAAGCCTTAGAGTATTTTAAGAAGAGTGGAGAAGTTTACAAGGTGGATTTGATAGAACATTTTCCAGAGGATGAAGAAATTTCCTTCTACAAGTTAGGAGAGTTTACTGATTTGTGTGCTGGTCCCCATCTATATGATACTAAAAAAGTTAAGGCTATTAAGCTTTTAAGTATTGCAGGTGCTTATTGGCGTGGCGATGAGAAGAATAAGATGCTTCAAAGGATCTATGGAACAACCTATGAAAAGAAGAAAGACTTAGAAGAATATCTTCATATGTTAGAAGAGGCTAGGAAGAGGGACCATAGAAAGCTTGGCAAGGAATTAGACTTGTTTAGTATCCATGAAGAGGGCCCAGGATTTCCATTTTTCCATCCAAAAGGAATGGTGCTACGAAATATTTTAGAAAATTTCTGGAGACAAGAGCATACTAAAGCAGGCTATGATGAGATAAAGACTCCTCTTATACTAAATGAAGCTCTATGGCATCAGTCAGGTCATTGGGATCATTATAAGGAAAATATGTATTTTACAAATATTGATGATGGTGACTATGCTATTAAACCTATGAATTGCCCTGGTTCTATCTTAGTTTACAAATCCAAGATGTACAGCTATAGGGACTTACCTCTAAGATGGGGTGAGCTTGGATTAGTTCATAGACACGAACTTTCAGGAGCATTGCATGGACTTATGAGGGTTAGATCTTTTACTCAAGATGATGCCCACTTGTTTGTATTGCCATCTCAAATAAAAGAGGAATTAATAGATATAATAAATCTAGCAGATTATATGTATAATGTATTTGGATTTAAATATCATGTAGAACTATCTACTAGACCAGAGAACTCCATGGGTTCAGAGGAACAATGGGAGATTGCAACAAATGGTTTAATTGAGGCACTAAAGGAAAAGAATATAGACTATATTTTAAATGAAGGTGATGGAGCATTTTATGGTCCAAAGATTGACTTCCATTTACAGGATGCCATAGGTAGAACTTGGCAATGTGGTACTATTCAATTGGATTTCCAAATGCCAGAGAAATTTGATATGACTTATGTAGATAAGGACAATGAAAAGAAAAGACCAGTAATGCTTCATAGGACTATATTCGGTAGTATGGAAAGATTTATGGGAATACTAATCGAGCACTTTGCAGGTAAATTCCCTGTATGGTTAGCCCCTGTACAGGCAATTATACTTCCGATATCAGACAAATTTAATGACTATGCCTATGAAATCAAGAAGGAAATGGCAAACAAAGGCATTAGAGTTGATGTAGATGATAGGGCTGAAAAAATCGGATATAAAATTAGAGAAGCTCAACTTCAACAAATTCCTTATATGTTAGTAGTAGGTGAAAAGGAAGTAGAAGAAAGATTAGTATCTGTAAGAATGAGAGACCAAGGCGATTTAGGTCAAATGAAGGTAGAAGACTATATTAATAGGGTTCTAAAGGAAGTAGAAGAAAAAACAAAATAAAATAAAGGGGAGAGCTTCTCCACGGTGTCATAAGGACATTTTCTTAACCTTGGGGAAGTTTGGCAGTATGTATTGGCAGGCAGTGAGTTCATTGATTTCTGTGTACTGATTTGCCTTATCAATAAAGGCATTCACATTGCTGACCGAATCCTTTAGCCGTTCCAGATTACTTTCCTTTTTGGGGATGGTGATCTGGATTTATTTTTGCTCGGCAAGCTGGTTTTCCCGAATGTAATGAGCTGAACATTCTCCCTATCTTTTTTCTTGTAGACAGAACACATGAAGTTGTTTTTAACTGCATTCATAACACATTGAGATTAGAGCTAGGGAACTATGTAAATTGGTATAATAATCATAGATTACATGGTTCATTAGACTATTTAACACCAGTAGAATACAGGGTGATGAAAGAACTAAGGAGAGACAGGCGTACAAGGCAGCGAAAATAATTGTCTAAAATAAGCCATTAAGCTATAAGCAACTAAAGGTATACAACTCAATACTACGCAAAACACCATAAAGAAATTGATATCGCCTCTCTGGGATGGTATAATTATCCCATACATTACTGATTATATTAATAAAAGTGAGGTGGCATCTATGCCTGAAACAATACATAACGACAGATGGATATCCCTGCAAGAAGTTTGCGACTATCTTGGCGTGAAGCGCCACACGGTCATGCGTTGGATTGATCAGCGTGGTATGCCTGCATCCAAAGTGGGAAAGCTCTGGCGTTTCAAAACTGCTGATATAGACGAATGGGTTAAAAACGGTGGAGCCTCCGATGAGCGGGAGGTTATAAAATGAATGGATTTAAGACTTTAAATGCCCGTAGGCTTTCTGTTGCTGGATTTTCATTTCTCTTTGCCTATATTCTATCCTTCCAGTTTGAGGGACAGGTGCTGTATAGCCTGCTGGATCTTCGTGGAATAGATGCCGACCGTTACATACTGGTTGCAATTATCGCACATTTTACAGGGCTTTTTACCTGTAGCCTGTTTATCAAATCCCAGGGGGGCGCCAAAAACATGATGCTGGGTGGCATGGGCTTATGCTTAGTCACTACCGCCATATTCTTTTTTGCTCCCTCCTCTCTATGGTTGGGCGGACTGATTGTCAGCGGATACTTTAGCGGTTGCGCGGTGGCGGCATGGGGATTTTTCCTTAGAACTTTTACTCCCAAGAACAGGCGCATTAAATCCTGCGCCGATGTTCTGATTTATTCCAATCTGTTGATGATTGCAGTCAATGTGGTTGCCATGAACAGGTCAACCTTTATAGGGCTAAGCCTTGATATGTTTTGTCTTGTAATCGGTATGGCCTTTATTTGGATGCTGCCAGTGGAGCAGAAAAATGAGCAGAGAAAAACATTAAAAAATATGACCCATGGTGGCATTAAAAACCCGCTCATATTGCTGTGTGTTTTTGTCTTTATCATCACAATTAATTCTGGACTAATGTATCAGGTCATCAATCCTGCCTTTGACCATCTGACGGGGCTGGTGAGTTGGTATTGGGCCGTGCCTTATATTGTGGCCCTTGCTATTATGCGCAACCTACCTATGAAAGCAAAGCGTTCCAGAATTTTGTATATCGGAATGGCAATGATTATAGGAGCGTTCATCAACTTTATGCTGCTGGGGCGAAACACTTTCAGCTATCTGATTGTGGATACGCTGATGCTCGGTGCTTGTGGTATTTTTGATCTGTTTTGGTGGAGCATCCTTGGAGAAATGCTGGATTATAGCGACAACCTGGCACAAACCTTTGGCATTGGACTTTCCGCCAATGTACTCGGTGTCCTTTGTGGAGACATTCTAGGAATGGCTGTGACATCCATTGGACTTCCCGGCGCGGAGGTGGCGGTGATTGCCCTTACTGTGGTTTGTGTTACACTGGTCATGCTGCCACCACTGAACCACCAACTTGTTTTACTGCTGAAAAGCCATGCCTACCTTGCCGCTTATGAAAATATGAGTCAGTCACAGCAAACGGACATTGTTCGTCAAATTAAAACTCTTGACCCGCTGACCGTCCGGGAGCAAGAGGTATTGCAGCTAATCCTTTCAGGCAAATCCAACCGCGAAATTGCTGGGGCTTTGTTTATCAGTGAGAGTACTGTAAAAACACATGCAAGGAATATTTTTTCAAAATATGATGTAGGTAGTCGGGCAGAACTCATCAGCACCCTGCTGAAGAATCAAAGGGTTGAATGATACATAAAATCACATAAATATAGGGTTTAACTGGCCTCTCATACTAAAGTATGAGGGGCTTTTTTCTGCAAATTCATCCTTTCGAACGATGCTTTTTGAGGCATCCTTCCCTAAAATTTATGATAGAGGAGGTATAGTGCAAATGAAATTAATCCGCAAACGACGCAATGGATATGCCTTATCGTTGGCAGCCAGTATTTGTTTGGCGGTGTGGCTCGGTGTAACTTCTATTTTAGAAGTGGTTTTTGTCTTTGGAGCTATCAGCCTTATCTCTCTCCTGTTATTGGTGAGGCAGAGCCGTCTGCTCTATAATGCAACGCTCATTTGGGATAATCGCATCCTGGCGGTTCCATCCGCTCTAATCTCCATGCCAGGATACCAAATGAAAAAAGACACCGAGGAAACTGTAGTATCTACCTTTGGTATACTCATCGGCAACGAAATCTACCGATGGGGCCTCGACGGGGTACATGGTGTGAGGCTGAACACCGCCCATATTGATCAGGAACGGATGTACCTGACCTTTGGCGACTCAGCTCAGACCATGAGGGTAGAGTTGCTGCACGGAATGACTCAAAAGCAGGCGGTACTGGATGCTGCACAAAAACTGCTTCATGAAACTAGCGTAACGGCAGACATCACCGGATGGTAACGCAAAAAACAATATATAAACAATGGAGGTAATGCGATGAAAAGGTATGTGTCTTTATTTCTGGCGCTTATTATGATTTTCACCCTTGCCAGCTGCGGCGGTAGAACAGATGAAAACACCACGGTATCCCTTCCAGCCGTGGCGCTTGAACGCGCAGCTATAGAACAGGCGGGCGCGATAGCAACGCAGCAATACATCATAGCTCGTCTGAAAACCGAGGCGCTGATTGAATATGACATTGAAAACGGAAGTATTGACGAGCTGAAAGCCATGACTGACGACACGCTGGAGGCATGGCGGCTCTGTGAGCTGGCCAGCGCCCAAGTAGTGGAATTAGCAGATTATGCTCAAAGTCTGCGCAGCTCCGGGTCTACGCAGGAGGCAACCATGTCCTATAGTTCATCAAAACCCGCGATGATTGGTTTGTTTACTAGGGTGGCCTACGCTGCCGAGGAAAACGCCGCCCTAAAATGGGCAAAGGATTTGACCACAAAATACGACACCTACCCCGCGGGGCAAAAGGTCAAGCAACTGGCCGAGAATCTGGGTACAGATGCAAAAAATGCATTTGCCCAGCTTAAAATGGCGCAGGCTATTTTAGAAGGTGCGGCTTATAACGATGAAGCCGATACAATTCAGAAGTACGAAAATGCGGCGATGGCGACAAAGACCGCTTGTAAAACAGGACTATATATTGGTGGCGTCATCGCCAGTGGAGGTACAGCCACGGGCATTTTAGAGGCAGGAGGCATGGTCATC
>Ga0265293_10009927_pt1 | contig 13484 bp, 12 predicted proteins | sample Munlanlewell138R_FD_192505 | JGI IMG/M metagenome (GOLD analysis project Ga0265293, IMG submission 192505) | Leachate microbial communities from a municipal landfill in Southern Ontario, Canada - Leachate well 138R | ecosystem: Engineered > Solid waste > Landfill > Unclassified | place: Canada...
GTGAATTTCACATCGGCAGCGGTAAAAGGGGAGCCATCGTGAAATCTTACATCATCTCTTAAATGAAAAGTCCATGTGGAGCCATCATCGGTTTGCCAATCGGTGGCCAAAAGTGGTTTCAATTCACTAGTATCACTATCCATCTCCACTAAAAACTCATAAATTGAGCTATTAAATGAGAAAGCTTGACCGTCCCAGACCCCAGGGGTTATTAACCCGGGGACTTGTTCAGCGACTCTGATAACTTTTTCAGCTTTAACTTTTTCTTTAGCACCACCGGCAAAGATAAAAGTTACAGAGAGGAACAGAATTAAGAAAATCATAAGAATTGAGCGTTTCATATTTCCTCCTAAAAAAATACAAATTGGCGGTTTTAGTCTTCCATAAAACCGACAACCTTATTAGACTATATAAATTGTCAGATTGTCAAGGGAGGCCAAAATTCTACTATATTGTTTTATAGAAAAGAGATAGAAATATAATATTTACTAGTGGATTAAAGTTTCAACTTTCACTCTGGTCTCCTGATCACCGACTAAAATCAAAACATCAAGAGGTTCTAATTTAAAGTCGGGACTGGGAGACAAATTAATGGTGCCGCTACGACGCACGGCAATTACAGTTGCCTGGGTCTTCTGCCAAAATGCCAATTCACTCAAACTTTTACCTACTGCGTTAGAGTTGTCACCAACTATGCTCTCATAGGTATAGAAAGGATTACTAGCGGCAAAGCGCTCGCCATAGTGGACTAGCTGCCGCATAATGGTGAACAATTCACGGTCTATCTGTTCTTTTTTTACAATTAGTTCCTGCATTCTAATCAAGAGAGTGCGGTTCTCATCACGACTGCCGTGGCGTTCCAGATAACGCTGGGCATTCTCTTTACTGATAGCAAAGACACCCCGGTTTTCCTGAACTTCAACTACTTGGAGTTCCTCTAAGAGGGCCATTGAACGGCGGATAGTCTCCGGCGACACCCCGTATTCACTACTCATTAAAGAGCGCCCGGAGAGTTTTTTTCCAATTGGAATCTCGTCGTTAACAATACGGTAGGCGATGTCGATAGCGATACGCGCATAGATGGGCAGTCCATCACGCTTTTTTTTGGTTGTTACACTACTCATAATCTCTACTTTCCTTAATCTCTTCCCAGATTTCATTGAGCACAGCAACGTTCGCACTATTTAGATCAACGCCTCGCGCCTCACAGATGGCAGCTAATGCCTTGAACCGGTTTTGTACTTTATGATTGCTCCTATGGAGGGCAAGGCTCGGACTTAAATTCAAATAGCGGGCCAAATTGACTGTGGCAAAGAGCAAATCGCCCAATTCTTCCTCTATTTCGGCTTTGTCGCCCTTGCTGATGGCTTGGACCAGTTCAAGACGCTCTTCATCGATTTTATCTAGAACTCCTTTTACATCAGGCCAATCAAATCCAAAGCCCTGCATTTTCTTTTGCATCTTGAGGGCGTACTCCAATTTATCCATCGTCTGAGGGATGCGACTAAATAAATTTTCCGCACTCACTTTTTTACCCTCAACATCCTCTTTAACCTTATTCCACAGTTTGAGAACCTCTTGGGGAGAATTAGCCTCTTTATCTCCAAAGACATGTGGATGACGTCTTATTAGTTTAGCACACACTTGATTGACCGCTTGTAGAGGTTTAAAATCGGCTTGCTCTTCATGAATTCTTAAGAGCATAAATGTGTTTAAAAGGAGGTCTCCAACTTCTTCAGAGGCAGCCTCTTTAGATTCTGCACTCAGGGCATCGAGGTATTCATAGATTTCTTCAAGCAGATCTAGGGCCACAGTTTGATTGGTCTGTTCCCGGTCCCAAGGACACCCCTCAGGGCTTCTCAACATTGTAATGATTTTATAGAGGTTTTTTAGGGCCTCCTCAAATGTAGTGGCTTCTTGGTATTGGTATTCAATCAAAGTGCAACCCCCTTTCTAGTTGACAGAATATACATTATATACATTTTAATAAATCTCTTAAAAAAGCTTAATATTCCCTGCATAGTATAAAGGAGACCAATAAACATTGGTAAAGTCCCCTGCTCCTCCATAGAGGCTTACCCAGATGTGCAGGTATAAATTACTAGAGTCAGCTTCTCTGGCGATATAGGTGTTGAAATAGGGGTCTTCCTCTACAAACTGATCCAAGTTATCTTTGTCCCGAAAAGGATGATTATTGTAGTTCTTTAAATAAAGTAGTGTGTTGTCTTCACCATCGGTCATCTTCAAAATGAAGCCTCCATCCACCGCTTGCTTCTCAATTTTCCACGCAAACTTCCCGCTATCAAAATCAAGTAAAATATCCATCTCAGGGGCACTACCGAAAGAGTAATCGTCATCTTCGGTTTCACAATGGGCAAAGGTTCCCACTAATAGGCCACTGGGTTCTTTATTGAGATTACTAATACTCCTTCTAAAACGGGCAAAGTTTCTAACACTGTTATTCTCTTTAGTGTAGAGGTAGAAACCGGGGGCGCTCTCTTTCGATTCTCGCGCCCAGATAACACCGTTGCCTTGGCTACCTTTATAATAAGAGTTAAAGGCGCTCGGGATCCTACTGAGATTATAAGACTCTGCATTGATGTCGTTGTTATTACTCGGGGGACTATTGGTAGTGTTGTTGGTACTCAAACTGTAGAAAAACTTGAGGGCCGGTTGTGCGTGAAGCTCATCTATTTTCTCTATTCCGAGATCACTAATTGAAATATCCCCTTGGAAACTATTTTCGTCACCACTAGTTCTACTGAAGGAGATTGCGCTGTCTAAGTTGATAAAATAGGGAATCCCACAGGTCACAAAAAACAAAAGAGACGGCAAAATGAGTACTAATAGACCCTTAATTTGCCATCTTCTCATAACTGTCCCCCCTTAAAAGGAGGCTTGTGCCTCTACTGGATTATAACCAGTTTTGTTTTAGCTAATCTACCAAATTCTGAAGCAGGAAATTCATCACTGAGTTGCTGAAAGATAGCCTTGGCTAAATCGAGCTCACCGTCGTTTTCATAAAGCCTAGCGAGGCTAAAGAGAGCACGAGGAGACTCAACAGCATCACTGCCATAGTCGTCGTAAATACGCTGGTATAGCTCTATAGCTTTAAGATTATCGCCAAGTTGTTCACTACAAACAGCAGCATTGAAAAGGGCTAAAGGTGCGAGGTAACTCTCTTTGTTTCTCTCGGCAGCCGCTAAAAAGGATCCATTGGCCTCTTCATAAGCGCCCTCTTCATAGGCTAACAAGCCTTGCAGGTAGAGGGCCTTAACTACCGGGTAGCTCTTCCCTCCCCTCTTGGATAAAGCCAGCAGTTTAGCTTTGAGTTCTGCATTATCCTCATCCTTAGCACCCTTCCATTGCTCATAGTCCCTCTGGAGGGCATCAATTTCAACCTGGCGGGCAGTTGCTTGATTATTACTGATCCGTAGGGCAATTCCAAGAACGACCAGTGCCAGGACAATGGCTGCAACTACCACAATAATCGCAACTTGATTGCTCTTTACAAATGTGGCGAACTTTTGTTCAAGTTTACCCTTGGAACTCTCTTCTTTAGTCTTTGCCATACTCATGCCACCTTTAGTCGTTGTTTTCACGTGACTTCACTAAATCTCCAAAGGTGAAGGTATCGCTGTCATCATCGTGGATATATTTAGAAATCTCAGACTGCTGGCTCTTTCTAATCAACTCTTTGATAGAGAGACTCAATTTTTGGGTAGCAGGATTAATCTCCATCACGGTTGCACTGATAGGCTCTCCAACCTTAAATTTATTGAGGACCTCATCGCTGTAGATCTCATCGGGACCTATAAGGTTAAACTTAGAGATTAACCCCTCAATATCGCCTAGAACTCTCACAAAAACACCAAAGTCGGTGACATTGCTTACAACACCACTAATCGTACTCCCCTTAGGGTAATCGTGTTTCAGGGTTTGCCAAGGGTTGCCTTCCAGTTGTTTAACACCTAGACGGATATGCCGCGTTTGGGCGTCAACGCGGGTAACCACCACATCGATAACATCCCCTTCTTTACAGAATTCGTGCATATTCTTAATCTTTTTAGTCCAAGAGACATCGTCAATGTGTAAAAATCCATCAATGCCCTCTTCCAAGTTGATAAAAGCACCACTGTTGGTGATTTTGACAACCGGTTTAGAGAGGGTTTTACCCTGTGGGTAACGCTCCTCAATGGTATCCCAGGGGTTCTCCTCGAGTTGTTTCAGCCCCAGGCTAATCCTCTTTTTCTCTAAGTCGTAGCCCAAAATCTTGGCTTCAACCACGTCTCCGATGGACAGAAGTTCTTTGGGGTTGTTTACCCGTTTAGTCCATGAGAGCTCAGAGATATGGGCTAAGCCCTCAATGCCTGGTTCTATTTCGATGAAAGCACCAAAGGAGGTAATCTTGGTAACGGGAGCTTTAATTACATCATCAACTTTGTAGCGCTCTTCAAAAGTGTTCCAAGGGTCCTCTTCCATGTGTTTAAGAGAGAGATTAATTTTTTGACTCTCCGGGTCAATATTTATAAGGCGAAGTTGAATGACTTCCCCTTTCTTGACAAAATCTTTAGGCTTTGTGACATGGCCCCAACTCATATCGTTAATATGGAGGAGTCCATCAAAACCGCCCAAATCGATAAAAGCACCGAAACTGGTAAAACTCTTCACAGTTCCCTCTATGACGTCCCCAATTTTAACGGTCGCAAAGAATTTCTCTTTGTTCTCTTTAATTTTCTTCTCAAGATATTCACGGCGGGAGACAACACTCTTAAGTTTAACTCCGGTGTGAAACTTATCAATGATGAAATAGTCAGAAATCCCAAGCATAGATTCGGGGTCTTCGACACGGGTAATATCGGCTTTAGAGAGGGGGCAGAAACCTAAGAACTCGTTGCCGAGATCGACTTCAAAACCACCTTTTATCACTTTTACAAATTTACCCATTACTGGAGAACGGTTTTCTGCGGCCACTTTTAATTCATCGGTTCGTTCCTTGATGTCTGCACGCCTTTTGGAGATGACGATTTGACCGCCCTTTCCTTCTTTATTGACAATCATCACCTTGACTTCGTCGCCGACGGCAGGAACAGTGGTAAACTCTTCGAGAGGAATCCTCCCCTCAGATTTGTAGCCCACATCCACAAACACATATTCGCTATTGATCTGAACAACAGATCCGGTAACGATTTGACCGTCTTCAATTTCATCAAGAGATTTAAGGTATTGCTCCTGCAGCATCGACTGCATAGATGCTTCTTGTGTTTCCAACACTTCCTTCACTTCTTCCACTTTACTCTCCTGATCCTTATTTTCACCTCTTATGCGGGTGAATACAGCACGTAACACTCTGTCACAAACTTCATCTATGGTCAAGTACGAGGAGTCTAAATAAAGGGCGTCCTCCTCTATTTTTAGCCCTCCTACGGGCTTATTACGGTCAATCTCATCGCGGGCTTTAATTGTCGCGTAGAGCTCTTCATACCCCATTGCACTGCCCTGTTGGGCAAGTCTCCGTTGGGTACGCACTTCAATGGAAGCGTCCAGAAAAATCTTAACAGCCGCATGAGGAAAAACTACACTACCCATATCGCGCCCCTCAGCAACTACGTTCATCCCGGAGAGAACTAAATGTTGAAAATTCTGATTGACCACTGCCCGGAGTTCAATAATGGCCGAGTGTTGCGCAACATGCGCATCAACCTCTGCACTATGTAGACTCTCTTCAACATCGCGATTATTAGCCCATAAGCGCCCTTCTTTGATCTCAAGGGTGGTCTGTTTGGCAATTTCTAAGACTTTTTGTTTGTCTTCTAAGTCTATACCGCTCTCGATAGCACTAAGGGTAATGGCCCTGTAAAAATTACCTGAATTTAGATAATAGAAGCCTAAACGCTCTGCAACGAGCTTTGCAATAGTACTTTTGCCAACTCCGGCCGGTCCGTCGATCGTTACAACAAACCCTTTAAGGTCAACTTCTCCTTTCACCCCTCTCCTCCAATAATGTTTTTATCTCCCCCCTAGAGACACTCCTATAATGGCCTACTTTCAAATCTCCCAATTCAATGGAGCCGATTCTTAGGCGTACGAGTTTAGTAATCGTGTAACCTAAATGGGCAAATATTTTCCTGATTTCTCTGTTCTTGCCTTCGATTAAGGTGATATTGACAACCCTTTTCCCCTTAAGGGCAAAACGGTCGATACGGTAAGGGCGACCACGCTCTAACTTAAGCCCCTTGATGGCTTGCTCTAAATCGCTTCTATTTAAAATCTCTTTGGTTTGTACCACGTACTCTTTTTCAACGCCAAAAGAGGGGTGCATGATCTGATTAGCACTCTGCCCATCATTGGTAAATAGGAGAAGCCCACTTGAATCTTTATCGAGTCGCCCAATTGAAAAGAGGAGTTCCTTTGCTTCAACTGTTAAAAGGTCACGGGCATAGCGCGTCTCTTTGGGGTCCCAATTGGTAGAGACATACCCCACCGGTTTGTGCAGAGCATAGTAATAAAACCGCTCCACAATTTCAGCGAGTAGCGAGTCGACCATTACGACATCGTCAGAATTAACTTTAAATCCGGGAGTCTCGACCTTTTTAAGGTTGACAGTCACCCGCCCCTCTTCAATCAACTTTTCACATGAGCGTCGCGAGCCGAAACCGCTCTTAGCTAAATAACTCTGTAATCTAATGGGATACTCAGTTTTCATCACTCGCCTCAAGAGACCCAAAGCGCAGGGTATCAATTTCGGATAATTTTGGCAGAGAGGCAATACTGGGCAGATTGAATTCGTAGAGGAATTTTTTAGTGGTGCCGTAAAGGCCAGGGCGACCGGGGACCTCTTTATGGCCCACTACTTTGATATAATCGCGTTCCCTTAAAAGGCGCATAATTGAATCTGAGGAGACCCCTCTAATATTTTCAATTTCGCGGCGGGTGACCGGTTGGGCATAGGCAATGATTGAGAGGGTCTCGAGGGCCGCTTTGGAGAGGCGCCGGTCAACCCGTTTGCCGTAACCCTCTTTCAAGATGGTATGCAAATCAGGAGTAGGTAGTAGGCGGTAGGTGCCGTTGGACTCGATTAAATCGAGGGCATGTTTATGCGCTTTATAGTGTCCTCTTAACTCTTCAAGAGCCTCACAAAGGGCCTCTTCATCTAACTTGGTAAGTTTTAACAGATACTCCCCCTCCACCGGTTCGTTTTCAATAAAGAGGATCGCTTCCACCAATCTGGCAGGGAGAGACAAGACTGCGTTCATCAGGGGTTCTCCTCCTCAATTATCTTTAAAAGTTCACTCTCGAATTCTCCCCTCTTTTTTAAGAGGATCTCACCGAAAAGCTCCTCTTGATAGATCTCAATTAAAGCATATTTAACGGCGTCCAGTACCGCTAGAAAAGCACAAATCAAGTCGAGCGGTGAATCAAAGTTGACAATTAAGTCGACAAACTTTATCGTTTGGTGCCCTTCAAAGAGTTCGCTCATAAGGGTAATCTTCTGTTTAATAGTGACTTCTTCATAGACATTAAAGACCTGCTGTGGGGTTATTGAGCGGAGCATTTTGGCAAATGCGTGGAAGAGGTCCCAAACGTTCGTCTCTTTAAAAAGCTCTTCATCCTCAAAGGGGAGGGAAAACTGGCTCTTTTTACGACTGATAAAAAGCTCCCCCTCTTCACGGGAAGACTCTAACAAGACACTGTAGCGCCTATATTTCTGGTACTCCAAAAGGCTGTCGACCAACTCTCCCCTTAAGCGGGTAAACTCCTCGTCATCTTCTAAGGAGTCGAAGTTAGGTAAGAGCATTCTACTTTTCATGTAAATTAGGTGGGCCGCCATCTGATAAAACTCACTTAAATCATCGAGGCCCAACTCTTCTACGCTATTAAGATAGACCAAAAATTGGTCGGTAATTTCTCCAATGGGAATATCGTAGATATTTACTTTGGCCTTCTGAACTAAGTGCAACAAGAGGTCTAAAGGCCCTTCAAATTTATCTAGTGTGTAAGAGAGAGGGGCGGCAACTTCCTTTACCATGTGGTGAGTATAATATTTTAGCTAAATGAGGTAAAGACCTACTCCTGTGGCACCTCTTCAACGGTTTGTGGGAATATTATGGCTCGCAGTTTCTCATCCAACTCTTTTGTGATATCACCATTGGTCTTTAAAAAGTTGATGGCATTCTCCCGGCCCTGTCCAATTTTCTCTTCATTGAAAGAGTACCAAGAGCCACTCTTTTGGATTAAATCATACTTCAAGGCAGCATCGAGAATTGAGCCGTGGTAGGAGAGCCCTTCACCAAAGAACATATCGAGCTCCACCTTCTTAAAGGGGGGCGCCACTTTATTTTTAACAATCTTTATACGTACCCGGTTACCGATAATATCGTCGGCACTGCGACTAATGGCCTCGATGCGACGTACCTCGACGCGGATAGAGGAGTAGAATTTAAGGGCGTTACCTCCGGTGGTGGTTTCCGGGTTACCAAACATGATACCGATTTTCATCCTAATTTGGTTGATGAAAATGATAGTGGTATTACTCTTAGCCAGAATACCGGTCAATTTTCTTAAGGCTTGACTCATCAGGCGGGCTTGTAACCCCATATGGCTGTCACCCATCTCCCCATCGATTTCCGCCTGGGGTGTGAGGGCGGCGACCGAGTCAACCACAATCATGTCGACGGCACCACTACGAACTAAAGACTCCACTATCTCCAGAGCCTGTTCGCCGTTATCGGGTTGGCTAATCCACAATTCATCGGTGTTAACCCCCAATTTCTTAGCATAAGTGGGGTCGAGGGCGTGCTCTGCATCAATAAAAGCGGCAATGCCACCACTCTTTTGGGTCTCGGCAATGGCGTGTAAGGCCAGAGTAGTCTTTCCCGAAGATTCCGGTCCGTAGATTTCGACAACCCTACCCCGCGGATAGCCGCCAACACCCAAAGCTTCATCTAAGAGGATAGAGCCACTCGATATAGCCGTAATTGAGCGATCTGTGGTTGAGTCCCCTAACTTCATGAGGGCCCCTTTGCCAAACTGTTTATCGATTTGCGAGCGGGCAGCTTCTAAAGCGACTAGCTTTTGTTTGTTATCCCCCTCTTTAGATGCCATTACTATTGTATTTTTAGCCATCTCCAACTCCTCATTTACTACAACCCCGTCAAGGGCTTATTTACTTCAAGACTCTACCACTAAAGTGACCGGTCCCTCATTAGTATAATTAACCTGCATCACTTTGCCAAAGGCTCCCGTGGCCACAAACAAATCTTTTGCCCGCAACATGGCCACAAACTCTTCATAAAGAGCGTTTGCTTTCTCGGGAGGGGCTGCCGGATTAAAAGAGGGGCGGTTCCCTTTATTCAAATCGGCGCAGAGGGTAAACTGACTGATAACTAGCACCTGTGAGCCCTGAGAGGCAACCGCCTTATTCATCTTCCCCTCGGCATCTTCAAAAATCCTTAGCTTCGGGATTTTATTGGCCAAAATAGCTACATCGCGACTCTCGTCATCACGATAGACCCCTAGATAGATTAATAGGCCCCAATCAATTTGTCCAACTAATTGAGAGCCAACAGTTACCGTAGCATTGCTAACCCGCTGAACTACTGCACGCATCGTTTAGGGACCCTGGAAAGTAGTGACGATCCCTTTTTGATTGGGATCTGAAAAGAAAGCACTCCCCATAACCAAGACATCGGCACCTAGTTTTATCAACGCATGGCCATTCTGTGGAGACACCCCACCGTCAACGGCGATCTTAAAATTGAGGTTGTGCTGTTTTCTCAACCTATCTAGCTCACCAATCTTCCTAAACGCCGAGGTGATGAAAGACTGACCGCCAAAGCCGGGATTAACCGACATTATTAAAACTAAAGCGACCTCTTCGAGAATTAATTCAATGGAGCTAACGGGGGTTGAGGGGACAATTGAGACTCCACTCGCTTTCCCCTCCCCTTTTATTTGAGCGATTACACGGTGCAGATGGACGGTCGCCTCGGCATGTACCGTGATACAGTCGCTGCCCGCTTCTGCAAACTCTTTGATATAACGCTCTGGCTTCTCAATCATGAGGTGCGTATCAAAATAGAGGTTACTCAGTGGGCGCAGATCTTTAATAAATTTGGGACCAAATGAGATGTTGGGCACAAAGGCTCCATCCATTACATCAAGGTGAATCCACTTAGCCCCCGTGGCTTCAACCATCTTAATAGCCTCGCCTGTTTTTGAGAAATCGGCAGCCAAGATAGAGGGGGCAATAATTGCTCTTTTGTCTTTTTCCATACCATAGTTGTACCAGAAAGAACACCTTTTGGAAAGGTTATAAATTGAATAGCTTATTGCATAGAATTGCCCTGCATGGTATTATTATAGGTGAGGCAGGAACATTTCTCACCTTATCGACCTGAGCTATGAACTAAATATCTTGTAGCTCGGGGTTACTTTTGTCCTTTAAATTTGACTGAATTGGAGTGCGTAATGAACGTAGAGAATATAAAAAACTTATTAACTGAAGAAAAATGGACCAGAACAACTGTCACTAATTACACTGTGGGGAACTTCCAGGAACTGGATACGTTATTGGCCAAAATTGAGGACCCTGAAGAGTTAGTTGAGGTTAAAACTATCTGCGACGAATACCTCCAAAAAAACAAGGAGAGCATCATTGCCCTCTACCTGTCGGGGCTAGTTGCCTTACAACGCCGTTCATTAGATTATGGCAATATTATTGCGCTAATTGAATTGTTCAATGAGCACAAGAAATATGGTATTGCCGACTATCTTAGCCATAAAATACTGGAACGTTTTGAAGATAAATACGTTATCAGGTACCTGGCTTCCAGCTATGAGAAACAGAACCGTGAAGAGGAGATGTACGCCCTCTACGAGCGCTTGGTCAAAGTCGATTTTGACGAAACTGACCTTTTACAAACTATCGGCGAACGCTACCTTAGTAAAGGCGATATGGAGAAGGCTATCTTCTACTTCAAGAAGAGCCTGCAACGCTTTTTAAATGCCCAAAACCTTCCGGCGGTAAAAGAGGTGTGGTCTACCCTTTTGGAGTTAATTCCTGAAGAATTTGCCTACTTATTAGGGCTAGCCCAGCGGATTGCTACCCATTTCCAAGGGGAGCGCATCTCTCAGATGCTCGCGCAACTCTACGATGTCGTGGCTGCTAAAAAGAATTGGGATGAGTGCATCACAGTTCTTAAAACTATTTTAGAATCTGACAGTGAATCAGAATGGGCACGGGGAAAACTTGTCGCCGCTTACCGACAGAAGTATAAAGATCACAGCCGTTTAGAGGAGAGTATTGAGATCTCCAATCTCAACAAATCTTACCGCGATGTGAACTCAGCTATAGAAGATTTTGAAAAAAACATCGCCTTCGATAAAGGCTCCTTCGTTTACCATAAGAGTTGGAGTATTGGACGTATAAGAGAGTTAAACCACGAAGATGTCATAATCGACTTTGCCTCAAAACGTAACCATAAAATGAGTCTATCGATGGCTTTTAGTTCACTACAAGTTCTCCCTAAACACCACATCTGGGTTCTTAAGAGTATCTTTCCCAAAGAGAAACTCAAAGAGAAGTTCAAAGACGATATTTCTTGGGCTCTTAAGACCCTCATCATGAGTAACGGGAACGAAGCCTCTTTAAAAGAGATTAAAGGTGAAGCTGTCCCCTCTATTTTAAGTGCCAAAGAGTGGAGTAGTTGGCAGACACAAGCCAAAAAGGTCTTAATGAATGACCCAATGATCGGCTTTCTCCCCTCCAATCCCGACATCTATACCTTGCGCCAAACTCCTATTTCCTACGAAGAGAAGTCCCTAGGAATCTTCAGGAATGAAAAGCGCTTCTACCAGAAGATTAAAATTGTGCGCGACTTCTTAATTAGCGCTGACGTAGAATCGGAATTCTTTATGGAGATGGTGCAGTATTTCAAAGACCAGAGTACCGGTTACCAAAGTGTTAACGACCAAGTAGTCGCCAGTTTCCTCTTTGTCGATGCCTTGTGCGATAAATACCCCTTCTTAGAGCGCCCTAGTATTGACTTTAAACACCTCTACGGGATGCTCGACAATATTCCCAAGACTTTTAGCCTAATCGATGACTCTGAATTAAAGAAGCTCTTTATCGACAATGTGGTATATGTCGAAGAGAGCGATAAGGTAGCCATGGTCCTTGTCTCACTCTACCCCTACTACCTCACCGGATACATCATGGAGACCCTGCAAGACCAGGGAAAGACCAAGATTATCGAGGATATGTTTAAAAACACGGCGCGTAACTATCGTGAAAATGCCGATTTGTTTACCTATCTTTCGCGCACCTATGACCGCAAGTACTGGGAAAAGAAGATGAAAGTCCCCTTTGAGACTCTCCTTACCAGCCAACTCCAACTCCTCGATTATGCTTATAACGCGATTGAAGCACGTAAGGATACCACTGAGAATCGCAAGATAGCGAAAACCCTCTCCACTATTATCTTTGATGAGCGGTTAATCTTCCAATTCTTAAAAAGTGCCAATGAGGGAGCTGCCCAAAGGGTTAGCTTCATTGTCTTAAGGATGCAGGGCCTCGATGCCTCGAAGAAGGTAGAAGTTAAGCACTTTATCCTTGAGAAATACCCCGATTTCGTCTTCCTCGGAGAAGAGGAGAGCGAAACAGAACTGGTCTCCAGTGGATTGCTGGTCACCCACGCGAAACTCATCGACAAGCAAGAGGAGTTAGACCACATAATGAACATCGAGATTCCCGAGAACTCCAAAGAGATTGGTTCAGCTATCTCCCTCGGAGACTTAAGGGAAAACTCAGAGTACAAAGCCGCAAAGGAGCGCCAAGGGATTTTAAACAACACCATGATGCGACTCACCGATGAGATTTCTAGGGCGGTAATTGTCTCGCCTGAAAACATAGATCCCTCAAAAGTCTCTTTTGGGACCAAGGTTACTCTCGAGAACCATCTTGAAAACCGGCATGAGACCTACAGTATACTGGGTCCTTGGGAATCAGACCCCCAGGCGAATATTATTAGTTACCTGGCACCCTTTGGAATGAAGCTACTCAACCATAAAGAGGGGGAGCGCTTCGCATTTGAAATTAATGAGCGCTCCTACGACTTTACTGTCCTTTCAATTGAGGTCCTCTCCTTCTAAAAGAGAGGACTTTAATGCCCAGTAAGCTATAGAGTACCAAAACAAGAATCGCTGCCCCTCCATATAAAAAGGTGAGTTTTAGGGCATTAGAGAGAGAGCTCCCCGTGTGCCACCAACTCTGGTCAATTTTGGTCCGGTAAAGCAGAGCTAGGAGAATTAGCGGTAAATTGGCCCCCACTATTTTAACTAACTCTTTGTTTAACTTAAAAATCCCGCCTTTACCCAAATAGAGGGCGAGGCCAATTGAGCCCATTAAAAATGCTATGGTGTTAGCCAGACTTAAGGCGGCGCCTCCTAAGCCACTCTTAACAAAGGTTAACATCGCTACGATA